>Ga0209751_10000248_pt1 | contig 57257 bp, 77 predicted proteins | sample RifCSP13_1_FD_184019 | JGI IMG/M metagenome (GOLD analysis project Ga0209751, IMG submission 184019) | Soil microbial communities from Rifle, Colorado - Rifle CSP2_sed 13_1 (SPAdes) (version 2) | ecosystem: Environmental > Terrestrial > Deep subsurface > Rock core/Sediment | place: Rifle...
CGCAAAGGGCGGGACAGCGGTTGCACTCGATTATCCGAACCCCGTCGCGTACGACGTGTTCAGGTTCAGTGCGCTCCGTGTCCTTCTTTCTTGCCATGCTCACCTAGCTACAGGAAGGCGTCCCTTCTGGCGCCGCTGGACGACCGAAATCATGTCTTCGGGGCTCATCGTGTGTCCACACTGAATACAGGTGAACTCCTCCCAGCGGTGGCCGTTCCAGCGATCGACATCGAAGATCATGTCGCCGCCGCACCGGGGACAGGACTTCGAGACAGTGGCGCCGGACTTGAACTGGGATTTCATCGGCGCCCGACCCATTCGTGGAACTGGCGCATCTCCTTGACTGTGGCAAGGTGTAAGACTTCGTGATGGACTTTCCCATGCTTGGGATGCATGAAGAACAGCTCTTGACTGGGCAAGTTCGCCTGTGGGCGAGAACCCGAGATGCTCAAGAGAGAGGGGCCGACGAAACAGCCGCCCTGGATGATGGCGCCACCGATCTCGTGCTCGGCCTGCTGAGACTCGTGTAGGTGCGCCTTCACGAGGTAGTTGATCGTCTCGCCGATGATCGAGTTGTAGCGGAGTTTGGTGTCGATTGCCCCGGTGTTGTGTTGTCCATACCCGGCACCGATGTAAGTACCAGTGCTGGACGAGATGGTGGCGACTTCTTGCTGACCGACGTATTCCACGGAGTCGATGGGAACTGCCTCTTCCGCAATGAGGTGCATCGCGTCGATGTCCCATTTGTCCCAGAGTTCAAGTAAACGCGCAGGACGAATCTGGCCGAGAAAGCGAAGCTGCTCCGAGCGCCCGCCCTGCACCTGCACCTGCCAGATGTTCCCACCACGCGGAGCCTGACTGAGCGTCTTCTTGTACTGAAAGCCCTTCTCGGTCAGCGCCTCTTCGACAGCGACGAGCAGGCCATTGTCTTGTTGTGTGAACCGAAGACAGGGCCAGCGGTTCTTGCGACCGAATGTAGCCGACCCATCGGCGTCAAACGCTCCCGCCAGCAGCCCCTCAACACGGTCATTCTTAGGTGCTTCCCACGGGCGCACATAGAGAGAAACCTTCACGCGACTGTCACCGTGTTTGCCGGGGTATGTGGTCTGCGCGTAACGCGCGGCAAGCATGTCGGCGCGCGCCCACATTGTCTTACCGGCCCCCTCATTGTGGCCGGGGAACTTCACCAGCAGCCGATGTTCGTCTGTGACGCGCATCATGTCACCATTGGCGAGCCGCAGGGCGTAGACTGGGGCCACGGTCTTGCCGGTGGCCGTCACGGTGGCGCGACGAAAATGACGCTCTTCAGCCTCGTCATCGAATCCGATGATGGGCTGTCCAACGGACAGTTCACCGGCTGGCATCCACCGTAGGTCTTGCGTGAGCACAGGCGTCTCAGGCGTCATGCAGTACGTCGAGGCAAGACCCTTGACGCCGTGGCCGTGCATGATCAGGAACTTGAAGGCGAGGATCTCCAGCAGCATCACCGGCGACGACGCGATGTAGAAGTCAATCATGCCGCCCTTCAAAACGCGCACACCGGCCGGAGTCATGGGAAGCCAATCGCCACCCGTGTGAACGCGCACACGATCGGCGATGTTGCCCCAAGCGGTCAGTTCGAGGTTGTCGGGCGGATATGAGTCACGCGCCTTGGCGGTGATTCGTCCGTGGTTGCCATGCACCTTGTAGACCGTGATGTGCTTGTAGCGTTCGAGGTAGGACAGGAGGACGTTGCTCATGTCATCCACGAAACCGAGCACCTGGAAACCGACCGGCTCGGCCATCCCGAGCTTCTGTGTGCCAAACATCTCGCCGTGACCCTCGATGTCATCGCCGAGCGCCAGCAAATGGGCGTTCTCCAGTGTTGTCGTGAGCTGCTCCCGTTGCGTGAAGCGCAGGACGAGGTTGCGCCAGCGCACAAGACGCTCGCGCGCCACATCGGGGTCGTAGTAGGCGAAGCCCGCACTCACCCGCGGGTCGATGAAGCTCCCGAAGTGAAGGTCGTGGAATGGGATGATCGCCTCGATGGGGGAGTCAAACCCCATCTCTTCCAGACGAGTAGCACGAAGCTGGGCTGGCACCGGAGCGAGAGGCCGATAGTCCGCGAGGAAGGCCGCCGCGTTTTCTTGTAGCTCGCTGCGAAGTTGATCGAGGCTTTCTTCGCGGCGCTTGACCTGCGCCTTCGAACCATCGATGTAGGCGTACTCCATTCGGATACCAGAGCGTTTGAGAACGCTGTACACCGATTCGCGAGACAGGGCAACAGCGAACTCCTCGTTCACGGCTGCCGCAATCTCGGTGACGGACAGCTCACCGGCCGATCCCAGCGCGACCATCCGCTCCTTGATCTTCTTGGCACGCGCCTTGGATATCTCCCTCAGGGTGGTGGGTGTCGTTCGACCGCGTGCCATTCTCTGCTCCGTTTCCTAGTGCCCTTGCAAGACCAGCCGGCCGTAGGCAGCAATGGCCGTTGCATCGTAGAGATCCTGCGGTTCGTCGGTGGGAAGATCCGGGAAGGCTGTCAGTACCCACGCCTTGATGTCGTCTTTGTTCGCCTTCCCGGTACCGAGCAATGTTCTCTTCCAGACCATGTTGTCCACGATCGAGTGTTTGATCCCGAACCGGACGAAGGCACTCAGGTAGACACCAAGGACGATGACCTGGAGATCGTGGGAAGTGACGTTTGCCTTCCCGCCGAAGCGCTGGAGAGTTGGCTTTTCGATGTAGACCCAATCGACATCCGCGTTGTCCGCGCACCACTTTTCGACTGCCTCTACAAGCAGTGGTAGGCGGGCCTCGGCCGTCTTGCCCTTGGCCCGTATCTGCAACGTGCCAGGACGTTCCGCGGCCGACGTATCGATCAGTGCGACGTTCAGCGCCTTGGTATCCGGGTCGCATCCAACTACGCGCATCGGCCTCGCCCCCTTCGGCTGCTTCAGCCGAAATTATAGCGAGGGCACGAAAATTATTGTGAGGGCGCCCGAAGCGTGCGCACGCGTGTCGTGGAGACCTTGGCTCCCTCCACCAGCTCAAACTGGTAGGCGGCATCCGCAACCTCCACGAATTCGCGTTCATGTGTAATCAGAATCAACTGGAACTTGAGACGAGTGGTTAAGACCCCAACCAGCTCCGCAACCGGGCGCCGGAACTCGGGGCTGACCTGCGCAAAGGGCTCATCAAGGACAAGGAGCCGGCGGAGGGCCGGCCGGGCGGCCATAATGAGCAGTACCCGCACGAGGAAGGCCGTGACGACGGCGTACCCACCTCCCTGGGCACCTTCGATGCCGGTCTCCAACTCTCCCCGGCGCATGCGGAATTCCAGTGCCGTAAGGTCACCCTTAGTCTTGGACTCAAGCCGGATCTCGATACGTTCCCCGAATACGGTGGATAAGCCGTCGGAAACAACGGTCTCCAATGCCTCCTCAAACGTCCGCTGCCAGGCCCGTTCCATGCCCTGGAGGATCTGGAGCACCTCCTCCAGTATCTCGGCATCGGTTGAGGCCGCGGCTGCACGTTCGGCAGCGGCGCGAAGGTTCTCGGCCACGGTTGAACGTGCCCCTTCAACACGCGCGATGTCGTTCGCGAGAAGGTTTGAATGACGTGCCAGTCCAGCGGCGGTGCTCTCGATCTCGGCGAGTTTGCTCACGACGCGGCTCCCCGGAGTACGTGACTCACCCGGTCGAGACTGGTCTGAATCTTCGTTAGCTTCTTGCGCGCTTCGTCCACAAGAGCGTCGATCTGGGCGTCGAGATCCTTGTCCGAGTCAATGCCGGCGTCTCGCAGTTCTTGTTCAACCTGGGCCATTGTCTTCTGAGCATCACTGACACGTGCATCCGCAGCGGCGGCAGCCTGTCGAGCGGAATCGAGGTCGGCGCGCAGCTCCAGCGCACGCTCAACGGCGGACTGTTGTTTCGGCATGGTCGTTCTCCTGCAAATAGCGTCGAAGGCGCTGGACGACTTCCGGTGATTTGCCCTTCGTCAGTGTGCTGATCAAATCGTCGAGCGGAGTCTCGTCAACTTCAAGTGGCAACATGAGGGCATCGGCGAAACCTTCAATTCCCAAGCCCTCTATTTCTTCGGGGCTCTCCTGAAAGACCTCGGATGGGGGGAGAGCCGTTGTAAGCCGCCGGATCTCGAAATCGATCTGTCCCTTCTCCAGAGAAACCAACAACACGGCCGGTCGTCTGTTGAGACTGCTCGGACTCGCGTCCACGCGTGCAAGAGAGCCCACATTGGCGAACCAGCAGCCACTCGGAAGTTCATGCACTCCCAGCTCGTCGTGAATATGCGCGCCGTGCAATACGTCTATGCAGTCTGTCTGCAAGTTCGAGACTTTGTGATGTGCGTAGATCGGATCGTGGCCTTTCGGAAAAATGGCGGCATGCGCAATCATAATTGTGTACGTGGCGAGCCGCGTCATCTCGCGCTCTTTCGGTGTGAGATCGAGCGCTGTGGGGACGTGATCGATGTACGGTTCCCAGTTTCGCGGCACAAGTAGAGCCGACTCACCGGCGAACGGCCCCACGACCAACGGCTCCGAGAGCCAGTGGAACGCGCCCGCTTCCGCCAGCACTCCAAAGGGCATGCGGCCAATCGAGCCGACGCCTTCGTAGGACAGATCGTGGTTACCGGCGATGGCGTAGACCGGACACGGAGCCTCTTTGAATAAGCCAAGAAGCTGAATCAATGTCCGATAGGCAACAATCCAGCCCCGAAACTTGTGAAAAAGATCGCCGCTGATCAAGATGAAATCGCACTGCGACGCGCGCGCGATGTCCCAGCATTCGTAGAGTTTCGCCATGATCTGCTGACCATACTCAGGTGTTCGGCTGGCCGGTGGCGTATCCGAAACATGACAGTCGTTTACGACGAGATATCTCATCACGCCCGCTCCAGCTTGCCGCTGCCGCCGCACATGGGACAGGCACCGATGGACTCTACGAACGTGTCGTAGGCATTGGTCGCGGCCGAAACAGCCTCACGCGCCGCCTCGGATTCTGCCTGTGCTACGTCTAGCAGAGCCGATGCGCGGCGATAGTTCCTGATCTTGGCGGTCACCGCTTCCGCGCGTTCAACAGCCGCGGCGGCCGCGTTCAACGCCTTTTCCGATGGCACCTCAAGCTCGGCGAGGCGTTTCGCCACGGTCAACTTGTCAGTCAACGCGTCGATCGTCTGCACTTGGTCGATGAGGGCGTTCACCGTGGTCATCGCCGGCGCCACTCCCGCCATTGCGTCTGCGAGTTCATCCGGGTCTGGAAACGTCTCAAGTTGTTCCTTGAGTCGATCTCCCTCTTCCTGATCCGCCTGCGCCCGACGTTCGGCGCGCGTGCGGTCGCGGCGACATTCAACCTGGGCCTCGACGATGAGCTGGAGCTTCGTCAAACGGCCCAGTGCGCGAGCGACCATCGTTTGGGATTCCATGAGTAGGAGCGGCAGGTCGTGTTGATCCTGAAACTGAGGGCGAAGAGTGAGGTCTTTGTCAATGTCGATACGACGGACAGCCAACGCCTCCGCCACCTCATCGGGTACGGCGCGTCCGGTGCGTGTGAACAGCTTTCCATCGAGTGTGTAGGTGGCACCCTTGTCGCGATGCTTTTCCCAGACCAGCTCGCGTCCGCCGTCAAACGCGAGAGTCACAGTCGCCTTCTGTTTCCCGAACCGGATGAAGTCTTCACCGACCTGGCCGAACAACGCTGCGGCAAGCGCCCGGCGCAAGGCGGATTTTCCGCGCCCTGACGGCCCTACGATGACAGTCAGGCGGCCGAAGGCGAGATGGGCCTCCTCGATGGACTGGTAGTTCGTGATCTCAACAGACTCAAGCATGGACAGGCATCCTGAGATATTCGGCCAGCGAGTCCATATCGCGGAGATCACCGAACCGAATCGCGATGTTGAGCGTGGTCGCCAATGCCGGCCCGTTTCCGAGACGGTCACCGGGCATTACGGTGTAGGAGCGAGCAAGCCACTCGTCACGCGCGAGCCATCCAACAAGCCAGGCGCGGTGGAGGCGTCCCGAGACACAGACGAAAAGGATCAAGTCGCGAGTTGGGGGCGGAAGACGGTCGTACGATGTGTTGAACGTGTCTCGAAGTGTGGGTTCGGAAAAGATACGACGGGAGCGAACTTCGATGCGGCGTCCTTCAAGACGAAGGTCTCCATCATCGTCGCGGCGCCGCGGGTCACGTGTTGCGTTTTTCATCCATTCGTCAAGCGGGACTTCAGGATGTGCCCAGTGAAACGCGGCCCATTCACCGAGGAACCCGATCAGGATCGATGAAATGCGGTTCTCTCGGTTGTACGTCAGCGGGGGCACGCGGAGGTTCAGCTTGGGGATAGCCTGGCGGATTGCCTCGACTTCGCCCGTTGATAGATGAACCTCCAGCGGCCCCCGCATAACGACTTCTCCCTTGGTCTCAGCCGCGGCGGCCGCGGCTGAGCGCGCCGGCCGCGAGGGCAAGAGCAGAGACGACAAACAAGAAGCCGACGATCGACAACAGGAACACAACGTCCCGGCCCACGGATCGCGGGTTCGGCCCGTCACCCGTATCCGGCAGATCGATCACCACTGCCGGTGGCTGGTCTTCAGTCGGCTCCGGCGCCGGTGTATCCGTTGGCTCCTGCGTCACACATGCCAGCACGTCGGTGCAAGGGATATCGGTCGGCGTCGCCGTGTTGGTCGGAGTCCGGGTCGGCCGAGGTGTGTCCGTTGCCGTCGGAGTCGGAGTCGGAGTCGAAGTCGAAGTCGAAGTCGAAGTCGAAGTCGAGGTCGCCGTGTTGGTCGCGGTTGGCGTATCCGTCGGCGTGAAGGTCGGAGTCGGCGTATCCGTGGGTGTCTCAGTCGGCGTTTCCGTCGGAGTGAACGTGAAAGTCGGAGTCGGCGTATTCGTAGCCGTGGGTGTCGCGCACAGGTTGCCGTTCGCAGCCGCCGATCCCTTCGCCCCGTTATCGTCGTCGAACCGGATGCGCCAGATATCGCCGGTCACATGACCACTTCTCGGGACGACCACGATGGACGTGCCGGGCTCCAACAAGGTGATGTTCGTGTTGGGGACGAAGATGCTACTCCACGACCACTCCATGTCACCGTTGGGCTCATTGCCAAGCGTGACCTGGAAGCGGAACGTGTTAGCGTCCGTCGCACACAGCGCGGTGACCTGCGGGTTTGACCACGCGAAGGCCGGCGTTGCCGGCCGAGAGACGGTCGCAAACAGCGCCGCTGCCGCGACTGCCAAGGCAATCACTGATCCGTAAATCCACTTCTTCATTCTGGTTCTTCTTCCTCCTGCTCTTCGTGGGTGGGTGATTCCTGCGCGGGGTCACTCACCCCGTTCAGATACTTTTCCTTGGCCGCGAGCGGCCAGAGCGTCTCACGGGCTGCGTCGAGAATCTTCTCGCGCAGGCCCAGCGTCTCATCGAGCACGGCGCCGAAGGTAGCCTCGGTGAACGACTTCTCCGAGTCGGGAAGGCGGTAGTACGACCCGCGCTTGATCAACATGCCGAGCTTGAGAGCGGTCTCGAAGTACGCGTAGTCGTTGTCGAATCCCGTGTCGAACAGACAGTGCGCCTCGAATGTCCCGAAGGGATGGGAGCACTTGTTCTTGACCACCTTGCCCTTGACCTTGACGCCATAGGTGATCACCTTGTCACCGGAGCCGCGCTTCAGCTCGCCGGCCTTGTACATATTGATGATCACGCTGGCGTAGAACTGGAGCGGGCGCTTGGCCACCATCGAGTCCTTCTCGTCGGTGTTGCCCATGCCGGCCCACGGCCCCATGTTCACGGCCTCGCTGTTCTGGTTGATGATCACCAGACACACCTGGCTCTGTGCGATCTTCTTGCTGATGCGCCGGAGTGCTTGGCGCATCAGCGAAGCGTGGGCACCAGCACGCTGCGACTCACCGAACTCGTTCTCCAGCGATGCCGCGGTGTCCGTGGCGGCCACGCTGTCCCAGACGATCGTGAGGAGTGTGTCGGGAGACTCCTCACGGGTCGCTTCGATGATTTCTTCGATGAGCTTGATCGTGTCTTCAATGGTCTGCGGCTGTCTAACGATGAGACCGTCTGGGTCGTTCTCGTTAGTGTTGATACCCATCTTCTGGGAGCGGTATTCGTCGTAGGCGAACTCCGTGTCGAGGAGGACGGCCACCCCGCCGCGTTGCAGCGTCTCCTGACAGAGGTGCAGGCCGAGCGTGGACTTCGCTGCCTGCTCCCAGCCGCGGATGACTGTCAGACGACCAACGGGGGCACCGGGCATGCGCAGCGCGAGATCGATCGCGAGACAGCGCGTCGAGATGAAATCGTGTGGAGCGCCAAGGATATCCGCCGGCACAGCTCCTTCAATCTTCGCGATGATCGAGTCTCGAAGAGAAGACGCTTGCGTTGGTGTTTTTGTGGTCGTCGTCTTGCGAGTGCGGGGCACGGGTTAGTCCAGACTCCTCACACGGCCGCGGAGCCGGCTGTTGCCGGAAGTCGCGGGCGCCTGATGCTCGGTGGTTTCCGCCGCACGACGGCGCGGCGTCGGTGCGGGATCGGGGGCATCCACCGGATCTGGTGGGGCCGCCCGGCGCCCCCGGGCGGGTGGCGGAGAAGCTGTGGGCTCCTCGCTGTTCCCTGGGTCTTCCGGGTCATCCTCGGATTCCTGCGTGGGCTGTCGCGGCGCCGGTTCGCGCCGCTCGGTCGTCTGCCGTGCGGCCGGGGCGGATGTGCCGTTGTAGATGGCCTCCATCTCGGCGTCGGACTTGAACTCCTGAACCCTCGATAGATCGGGCAGCTCGAAGGTCTCGTTGGCGATTTCCTGGTAAAGGGCGGCCACGCTGTCGCTCGGGTGGTTGAGCAACTTGGACGACGGGAACTTGCTGTTCTGGCGTGCGGGTTGCACGTCGTATTTCGTCGTCTGTCCCTGCCCTTCCTTGATCACGATGAGGTCGTAGCCGTCGTTCAGACTGCTCATGTCGCCGTATTCGTCCTCGTTCAAGTAAAGGCGCTTGATCACCTTGAAGCACTGCGTCGGCGGGCAGCGCCAGACCTGAACGCCATCCTCGGGGTGGTTGACATCGACGATGTTGATCAGGTAGCCGACACGAACGGAGATGGTGTCGCCTTCCTCCGCGTCCTCCGGCGCCTGGCTCTTCTTGAGGCGCTTCGCCAGACGGCAGAGGAAGCAGGAGTCGCGGACGCCGGATTCTTCGGGACAGGCCACGGGCGCCTCGTCAGGGCCGACGCCGAAGTGCGTGCCCGTGCGGTACCAGAATCTGTCCGCTTCGGGTGAGTACGGTGGCATCACGCGGAGGCGGTTCTCGCCGTCGGCTGCCTTCCAGAAATCGCTGCCGGAGCCGACCTTCTCCTGCTGCATGGTGTCGCGATTGGTCTTCCCGTAAGGCATCGAACCCCTCCTCGCGGGACGATCGCCCGCGCTTCTCACTCAAAATCTAGGGAGGTGCGAGAAATAAAACAAGCCTATTCGGAGCGGCCGGCTGACCACTCCATGCGATCCCTGTTATTGATGGCGATCAGGGCGCTGAGGCGTTGTTCGAGGGCACGCCGGACGACACCGAGGATGGCGGCGTCACGCCGGGCCTGGATGAGAATGTCGAGTCTGTCCTGATACTTGTCATCCCGAGTAATCTGCTTTTCGATCTGCTTCTCGGTAATCTTTTCGCGGGTCTGGCGGGCGTCGGCCCGGATCGCCTCGTCCAGCTCGGCCTCAACGTAATCCAGACGCCGACGTTCGACTTCAGCGGTGACGGCCGCTTCTTCGGCGAGCGTGCTCCAGAATGCGTACAGAGACGCCTGTTCGGCAAGCTGGTCGGGAACGTGAGTCTCGTCGATGCGTAGCGCCTCGTAGACCTCGTTCAAGTCGTAGATGGCGGCGTCGAGCGTAATCTTGGAATCGACCGGGAGTCCCTTGATGCGGTCAGGCATTGGAGCCTCCATGTCGGTACTGTCCCGCGTTGCAGTACAGATCGGGATAGAGGTTGGCATAGAACTCGTGGATGTCGGGCATCTCGTCTGCGGTAACCGGCTCGCCGCTGAGGAATCCGATGACCTCCGCGGTCAGCTCCGGCAGGTTGCCGAACTTTGAGACGAACGACGCATCCTTGGGGTATGCCTGCCACTCCTGTTCACTGGGGTGACTGAGCAGCAGGTCAATCTTCTGGGGTGAAGTCCCGTGGTCATGGAGGTACTCCATGAGTTCTACGCGAGACATCGATAGCTCGACGATGCGAAACCCTTGCGCGCGAAGCATGTCCAGTTCGTTCGTGAAACGGGCGTCGGTGGCGACGAATCGGCTGGCCTTCTGCCCCGAGATCAGCGCAGCGGTCTGGCGAACCCAGTAGTCCGGGTCTTGACTTCGGCGGTATTCGGTTCCCCACCACTGCAAAATGGGGCGTACGAGTGGTTTGTACTGGTTGAGCCGTTCTGGCGTCCAGAAAGCCTCGGGCTCGCCCGGAATACCGGGTTGGACGCTGTTGAGAGCCTGGCAGACTTCAGACTTGAGTGCGTCCGCAAACGAGACGCGACGAAATCCGTAGGTCTCCGTGAGGTAAGCAGCGACGGAATCCTTCCCACTTCGCATCCAGCCCACGAGGGCCACGTTGGGGAGGGTTTTCATTGATTCACTGCCTCCAAGAACTGCGCCACGGAATCGACGACCTGGAAATGCTCCTCGGACTGTGAGAGCCAAAGTTCCTGTGTATTCCACGGCCGACGAAGAATCACGGCCGTTCGTCCTCCAAGCGCGATCTGCATCGCGTGTGGAATGCGATCGGTCAGGTGGTTCGTGATTTCGTTCTCCCGCATGGCGCGGGCCTTGTCCATTGTCAGGATGACGTGGCGGGCATCGCTGGAGGGGAGGCGCTGCTTTGCGAGCCATTCCCGCGTGAGCACATGCATCCGGTTCGTTATAGGCCGACTCGCGAGCCAGAAGATGGCATGGCCGCGGCCGTGGAAGCCACGTAGGGCTTTCCTGTCGGCCGGGGTCAACACGCACGTCAGACCACTCCAGAACTCCGCCTCGTGATCATCGATCCAAGCGTCGAGCAGCTCGTAGCTGGTGGTAACGTTGAGTTGCTTGGCAAGCGCGGCGACAGCCTGGTTGAAGCCAGCCGTCACGCCGTCTACGTCGAGGGAAACTCGCACTGCTCTTCCTCGCCACCGGGCCTTGGCGCCTCAAGGTGATATCGCCAAGATTTCACGCGCAGGCCGGTCTTACCCTGCAACGATAAAAAGTGCGTCGCTTTTTCGCAAGCGGCCGCGGAATCCTCGGCAGGAATACTGTTGACCCAGCACTGAAGCCGGAAGCCAGTGCGTTCACCGGGATGCGTTCCCGGCGGAAGGTGCCCCACGAGCACGTCGAATAGCTTGAGCATGATGTCCTCCTACCCGCGAGTTCTGAGTTCCTCCACGAAGTCTTCGGCGGTGTTCTTTCGAATAACCTCGGCGCGTTCGAGTGAGTCCATGAGGCGGTTAAATGTGGTGCTTCCCCAGCGCGAGAACCGCTTCTGTAGGTTCCGACGGCTGGCGGAGCCGTGTTCGCGGATGAACGCGAGAATCTCGCCCTCCATCTGGGCGTCATGAGACGCCAGCAAGGAATCCACGAGGCGCAGGCTGACGTTGGCGGTGAAGCGGGCGAGACAGAAACCAATCTCGACATCTTCCACGTCGATCGTGGTCTCCTCCTGGTTGGCGGATGTGACGGCGCAGGCGGCAAGGATGAGCGCGAATTTGCAGGCGTACTCAGTCGTGCGCTCCGTGGCGGCCAATTGGCTGACCGAGAATGTCGCCGACTTCGCTTCCCATTCGTTGAACAGTTCCACCCAGCGCTGTTCCGCATCCTTCGTGAACGTGAAGTTGATCGGCTTCAGCGACCTCTCCGCGCCCTCGAAACGTTTGAACACGCGTTGCAGGAAGTCGATGAGTTTGTCAATCGCATCCTGATCCGGGACTTGGGGAAGGGCGATCGCCTCGCGCAGGGGGCCTTCTACGAATAGAAGACGGTTTCCGAACCCGCTGTGCCAGTCCTCTTCAGAGAAGTGTCGCCCGAGGAATTCGGGCGTACTGCCACTCAAGATGCTGACGTAGGGGTGAACGATGACGAGGGGTTTGTTCCTTGTTGGAAGGCGGAGCTGTTCCGGTGTGTTGAAGACGTTGAGCAGTGTGGGGATCATGGTGGAGCCGCCGGGGCCGCCACCCTTCGCCTTCGCCAGCAGCGTTGTGAATTCATCTTGAAGAATCAGCGCGCGGCGATGGAGCTTATCGTAGAGACGTTCCTCCCCGATGATCTCGTTGTTCTTGTCGCGCTTCCTGCTGGTTTGTCCCATCGCAGCGCGGATGACATCAAGCTCTTCAGGGTCAGCATCGGCGAACGCCAAATCCTGAAGCAGACCCTCGGCGCTTCCTCCTGCGGACGAGATCCGCAGGCTGCCGTCGATGTAGTGTGCAACCCCCTCAACCGCCCACGACATCGCCGTGGACTTCTTGGCGCGCCCGGTGGGGCCGATCAGGCACGTGTACTGGTTCGGGAAAATCTGGCGCCCGTAGAAGGCAGCAATCCGGCGGCCGAGTACGGCCCCGATGACGTTCATGAGGGAGAAGTAGTGAAACTCGGCCGGCGCAGAAGTCGTGTGCTTCAGGGCCTCCGCGTATGTCAGAAAGGGGTCAACCCAACCATCTTCGGAGAGAGCGGACACCTCAGGAGCGGCAGGCCGCTCGCGCTCTGATTCCACACGCACATTGACGGTGTAGCTACGGCTCTCGCAAGTCGAGAGGATGGACTCAAACGCGTCTTTGTCGCCCCGAACATGCACCCAGAGGTCACTCAAGTCGAAGCCCTTCTTCGACTTCGCCAACTCATCCGGGAGGTCGAGTATCGTGGCACCAATCCCTTCACGAGACAGAAAATTCGCCAGCTTCGACGATCCTTCGCGGCCCGCAGCGTCCACGTCGTAGATGATGATGGCGTCCTTCACGCCCTTGTCGAGAAGGCGACTGACTGCGCGGGTACTCGGCAAACTGCCCTCGCCGGCCACGAAACTGATAGCTGGAAACCCGTTGAAGTGCATCACCCACGCGTCAGGCGGCCCGGCGCAGACGTAGACGGTCGGACTGTTCACCCGCCAGAGGTTGTAGACGAGATCCTTAGCAGCGAACTTCTCGCCCTTGAACGTCGGCTGCCATGCATACTTGGGGCGGTTGGTCTGATCGGGTTGGAGCCAGCGTCCACGCTTGAAGATGCGGTGATCAGTGTGAAAGAGGCTGGTTTCATCCTCGATAGCCGGATCGACCCAGGGATCGCACCCGGCGATGGAATAGCCGCCAGGGCTCTTGCCCACGTCGAACTCATCAATGAGCCAGTCCCGCGGAAGTAACCGGCTCTCGGCGAGGTCACCAACCACGTCCTTTGGCTTGGTGCCGTGACGACGTGCGGCCGAGTCAAGCGCCAGTTCCAGCAACTCGTTCAAGTTGGAACCGACCTCGCATCCTGCCATGCACCGGATACCCCCATCCGTGACATTGATGCGCAAGGAGGGAGAACTGTCGGAGTGAAGAGGACAGTGAACGCTCAACCATCCTTCTTCGTTGGAGTCGAGATCGCAGTCGGACGTGTCGAGCCAGCGGAGATCGAGAATCTCTTGCCAGACTTCCGGCCAAGGTTTGAACTTCGGTGCCACAGAGAGTCCTACTCAGTCAGGTCGAGGTCTTCGGCGTACACATCGAAGGAAGCGCCGCAGGGTTGGAGGCGCTCCGGCGCGATAAGAGCGAGGCGTACGGCGTCCTGTTCAGACTTTGCGTTCACAAGATAATGTCGGGTCTCCGTCACGACCACCACGTAATTCGGTTCTAGGCGAGGCTCGACGGGCGACAACGCAGGATCGGGTGGTGGGGCCGTGTCGTCTACTTTCACCGCCGTTGTGGGTTCAGACAGTGCAACTGCTACCATCTCAGCCTCCCGATGGGTGAGCCTTGGGCAAGACAGTGCCGCCCTTGTTCTGAAACTCCGAGGCCAGCCGTGTCAGGTGATACTCAAAGTATTTGATCTCGACGGGCTCCCCCGCGCCCCGGTGCTGGAACCACCAGGCCGCGATCTGTTTCAAGCTCTCCAGTGTGTACGCACGTAACATTCGATCCACGAAGAACGTATCGCGCGTCTTTCCGCGGCTGGGGCGCGGGTAGGTGATGTCGGTGTAGCGGTCGCAGAGTTCACACCAGTGATTGACGAACTCCCAGACCGACTTCCACGGACTCACGGGGATAGCCTTGCGGGCCGGTGCCGGCGTACCCTCAACCACCTCGGGGACAACACCCAGCGAGAGATGCGGAGGATCGTCCTCAACATCGAATGTCGCGAAGCCCCGATCCACAAGTTCAAGGATGCTCTTGCGGAACCGGGCCTTGGACATACCGAAGAAGTGGATGAGAGATTCGGCATCGACGTGGACGCCGGAGAAGTCATTACCCGTCAGCCCTTCGTAAAGGGCGCCCGCCTCAGGAGATAGGGCCAGCTTCCAATAGGACTCCCACTGCGGCGGCAGGGGCACGAGCGGCTGGTCATGCGTAACTAAGAACGATGCCCCCACGTTTCCCTCGCTTGCGGCGTGCGCAAATCTCCCGCGGCCAGTCTAGCTCGCAATTCCGAAACGGGCAAAATATTGCAGGAATACCCGGCTTTCCGAACAGCCTCCCGGCGTTCCTCACTGTGGTCGAGGAGCTTGAGTGAATGGCTGTCATTGAAGTCGAACGTCGGGAGATAGTCCTTCCCCTCGGAGAGCCGGAGGCCCCGTCCGATCCGCTGAATCTGCTTGTGGTGGGCGCGCATGCCACCCGCGAGGATGAGCGCGCCGATCTCCGGCACATCCACGCCCTCGTCAAGCCAGGTCGTGCCGATCAACACATCAATCTTGCCGCGGGCCAGCGCTCGAAGCAGAGTCTTGCGTTCATCCGTGCCTGTGCCGCTGCCAGGCACGAATTCAGCTTCCAGCCCCGCCTGACGTAGGTTCCGTTCCAACCATCGGCCCTGCTCGATACGTTGAAGCAGGATGAGTGTCGGCGCCTTCCATTTGCCCGCCACGGTTGCGGCAATCTCAACGATCAGCCGGTTCCGGCCCTCGTGCCGGACGATGCCCTCATCGTAGGCCCACTTGAACGAGAAATCCTCAGAGAACGGGGGGAACTCCGCATCGATAAAGACCACGTACGGGCGAGTTAGGTAACCCTCTTCAATGGCGGCGGTGGCGGAAAATGAGAAGATGATCTCACCCGTCGCCCCGACCACTTTCAGCTCTGTAGCCTTGTCCGACTTGAAGGCTGTGGCGGAATAGCCGTAACGTCTCGGGGCCGGGCAGGCGTTCACGACGGGCCACCACGTTTCGGCGGCGACTCGGTGGGTCTCATCAAGATGGATGGCTTCGATCGTCGCGAGCCACGCCTCGACCGACTCCACGTCCGAGTAGTCCAGCAGGCCGTGACACTTGCGGGGCCGTGCCTGACTGTCGGCATAGGTTCGCCGGCAGTAGCGTTTGTCACGCTCTCCGGCCTCCCCGCAGGAAGAACAGGTGGGAGTCAATCGGCGGGCGAGCGTCTGGTAGAGCGCGGCCGTGATAAGTCCGCGCTGGTCAATATTGTCGCCCACGATGCCATAGAGAGGTTCTCTCGAATGTGGAAACGCGAGAGAGTCCTGGAACCGCTCAATAGTCTGATGGGCGAGATCGCGGGACGCCACCATGATGAGAGAACGAGCCGCGTCGCGGCGGATGACTTCTCCTAAAATGACTGTCTTGCCAGTACCAGTAGCGCTCTCAAATACGCCGCGGCCGTGCTCGATGGCCCGGTTGACCGCTTCGACCTGGTAAGGACGTAGGTCTAGATCGGATGTGCCGCCAGCAAGTTGGGGCTCACCCTCAAGAGGAAGCGTTCGATCCTCATACTCCACCACGACCCCTTGACCGCGAAGATGGGCCACGGCCCGGTCGGCCAGCCCCCCAGGGAATGTGCCGTCGCGTTTGAGAAGACGGATGTAACCATCCCACTTCCCGGCCTTGTACAAGGGCATGAAATAGTAGCCCTCGACGCGATAGCGGAGGAGGCGGTTGACGGCCTCCCGAACGGGCTCCCAGCGGGTATGGAGCTTCGCATCCAGCTCGTTGCGGACAATGCGGGCTGTAGCGCCTTCGGGGATGATGACCGGAGCCTCGGCCTTGTGCTTCTTGCCGGGCCGCCAATAACGGTTTGGTGATTTTTTCGCCATGTCCGTACAATTCTACGCACGCTTGAGAAATCTCGGGAGGGACTCATGACAGGAAACAACCAGAGACCGGAGGCGGCAGAGGACATCCGCCGCTTCGTCGATCCAACCGGGTACCGGAACACGCTCAATCAGGCGAAGAGCCACCTGATCGATCAGGTGAACGCCATCTTCGTCGATATCGATCTGATAACCGAGAACCCCCACATGACTGCGACGGAGCGTCTCGACTCCATCGCGGCGCTCGAACGCCGGTGCCGCGATCTCAACTGGCGCATTGAGGAGGTCGCGCGTCGAATTAAGCGGTTCGACGGGGTACAGGCGGAAGCTGCGGGCAAAACATCGTGAGCCAAGAGCGGTACCGGGACTGGGGGCCGCTAGAACTTCCACCATCCGACGCAGATCGAGAAACACTCCGCCGGCACTTCCTTTTGGTGGCCGACCGTTTTGCCTGTTGTCCACATGATGTCGCACTTGGCACCTGTCAGGGATGCGGAAACACCGCACCCGAGGGTGGCCTAACGCATGGACGCCACGACAAGGCGGGACGCAATCGATACTGTTCCGCCATCTGTGAAGCCACCGCGGAACGGTATCGGGCGCTCCTGCATAGGAATCGACCTGCCACGCCTTCTGCGCCATCAGAGGTTCACATTCCCGAGGCACCACCACTCACTTGTTGATGCTTTCCAGCGGTACGTCGCCGAGTCCCGCGGCCCCAGCGTCAGGTTGGCCGCGCCAGGCAACCGCAGCGTAGACCCGGCCAACACCGTCTCGTCTTGCAGCACGATGTTGTCGGCGCTGTCAACGTTCGTGATCGTCAAGAGCTGCCCGTCCGCCACGCCCGCCGCGATCGTCGGCGTCGAGGTCAGCGTCAGACTCGCGCCCGTCGAGTTGTCTACGTCTTGCAGCCGCGACGAGCTGCCGATCGTATTCCCCGCCGCGGCGAGCGTCTGCGCCGTTGGTGTGTACGCCATCTTCCCCGCGCTGCGGAACTCGATGTTCACGCTCGCCGCCGTGTACTTGGCAATGTCGATGCCGAGACACGTAGTAACGCCCGTCGCGTTGGTAGGCGCGGCGAGATAGATATCTCGCGCTATATTAACCGTGTAGGCCGAATGCCAACGCAGCGCACGGAAGTAGAGTCCGAAGTAGTTTGTAACAGCAACCACACTCGAACCCGAAGGGCGGCTGCCGCCTTCGATCTGAACGCCAACAACGTCGGTCACGGTTCCAACTGTGGCGGGCGACGAAACGTCTATCACCATCGGGGAGACCTGGATGCCGCGCAGGAGCGCTATCGCACCGTCCTGCCGGTCACGATTCTCGAAGAACCCGCCACTTATCGTGGCAAGAGTGACGCCTGTAGGAGAAGCAAGCACCGCCTGGAAGTACAGTGAGCGGAACTCCGCCAACGAGTTTGAGGTGGGAGCGATTACTGGGGTGAAGAAGAACGGAACCGTCGCGCCGGATGCCGTATTCGTGAACGTACCCGCCACGTTGAGGATAAGTCCCGTGAACTGTCCGAAAGTCGTATTACCGACAGACAGGCGCGTCGATGTAAGATCGCCAGCCGCGATGTTGGCCGGTACCGAGAGGCTGCCGATCCAAGCGTAGCCCACCGTCCTCAACCACGTCGGGCCAAGGTGGGCGTACTCTGTGCCTAGAATGTCCATGAAGCGGAACTGGTTGCCGTAAGCATCGAGACGCTTGTGCTCGTCGGCCACATCGTTCGCTTCGAGAATCAGGATGCCGGGGTCGGTCTGGTCGCCGCAGGCGTAGAGCACACCGCGCTTCACTGTGGAGTCGGGGACGCCCGCGTACCAGTAGGCCGCGTTACCTACAGCCTCAATCGCGCCGTACTGCACGCTCCCAATCTGGAACTGGAAACGGTCAGCCACCTGGTTGTAGATCAGCGCGTCCCCGGTGTCGAAAGCGATGGAGGCAAGACTGGCCCCCTGCGTCAGCACAAAGCCGGAGCTGTTTACGACATAGAGAGCACCTACCGTGAGGTCGCCGGCCGCCACAGCCGCGGGTGCGGTAACCCCTCCGACCCGCAGATAGCCACCGACCCGCAAGCTGTCTGGAGTAGCGAACACGTCAGCCGCGGCTCTGTAGAGCTGTGCGTCCCCTCCAACCAGCAATCCCCCACCACTCCCCTGCGTTGGAAGGTTCAAACGTCCCGATGTTTCTTCAAAAACGAATAGGCTGGCCGATCCAAGAACCACGTTACCATCGAGTGCGGCACCGTTTCCACGAATCGTAATTCCGTCACCCGAGACCGTACCGCCACGCAAGGTTTGTCCGCCGGCGCGGCCGGCCAGCAGAGCGTACTGGGCGTGGTCATCGTCGCTGAGACCGCCGAGAGAGCCGTGGTCGTTTGACCAAGCATTGGCGGTTAGATAAGCACGGCGATCGCTGACAGACGTGATCGCACCGCTGGACGTAACGACGATTGCCAAAGGAACACCAGTAGCCGGGAATCCGACCGTACCGTCAACAACCGTGCCCGTATTGTCCACATAGACGTAGTTGGTCGAGTTGTCTGTCAGAGTAAGAGAGCCGGCGGCGATGTCGTAGAAAACACCCAGTACCCAGACTTGGACTTGTTCGAAGTCCACGTCCAGACCCGTATCGGCGGTGACGCGCCCCGATCTCGTGTGCTTCGATCCATACAGGACGTGGGCGCCTGCCTCGAAGACCGGGCTCGTGCCGCCACTTCCTGGGATGGCGACGATCTCCCGGCCGTCGAAGTTGCGGACGACAAGGCTCTTCAGCCGCTCGATCTCATCGAGAGCGTAGGCGACGAGGTTCTCGTGTCGCTGGGCCGGTTGCCGTCGCATGTCCTAGTCCATTCCGATGAAGGCCAATCCTTCAAAGGTCACTTCATTCCGGCTGTATCCCGTCACAGTCGCAAGGTTCTCGGTCAGGTCTTGCCAGACTCCAGTGGGAGAGGGCGCGCGCATGAAGTAGATGACGTTCACGTTGTTGCCAATCTCTCCCTCTCCGCCGTACAGGATGTCCACCCGCGGATCGTAAGCAAGGGCAGTGATGATGTTGACGTTGGGGGGTGCGGCGACCGATTCGAATGTCAGCCCGTTGTCACGTGTACGATTCACGACGTTCGAGCCGATGCGCTTATAGAAATACTGATGGAATCCAGCATTCATTGGATTCTGCGCAGGCTCATTTGAGGATGTACTGTACTGAACGAAGAGTGTCCAAGTTGCCCCCATATCGTCACTGCGATAGACAAACACGTCATTCCCGGCGACATTCTCAAACGCCAGCAGGAAGCGCCCATTCTGGGCCGCCCAAAGACACATGACGGTGACTTCTGCGCTCGCGCCGGGCTCGCTCCGCGTCCAGTTGCTCCCACCATCTGTCGATCGCAGAACGACGATGTTACTCGCGGCACCGCGCCAACCGAGAACCATGATGCGATTCGCGTTCGTCAAATCGACCCGGATGCGGTTGTACCGCGTGAACTGGCCCCCGCTGACGGTCGTGTCGTTGTAGACCTCCGTCCAGTTGTCCCCCCCGTCCGTGGACTTGTAGATACGGTGCGGTTGGGCATCTCCGCCTCCCCCAACAGCCCAGAGAGTCCCGTCGGGGCTCTGGGTGATGTCAGCGCAGAGATCGACTGTGTTATCGAGCCAGGTGATGCCAAGGTTGGTCGAACGCTGAAGTGTGCGCCAAGTATTGACACCGCCCGACTGCCGAACCCGAAAGACCGTGTTTCCCATGCCGGGAAAACGGAAGAGCTTCTGGCGACCATCGGACACGCCGGCGGTATCTGACTGCTTAATCCAACCGCTCCCCTTCTGTCGCACGACCGTGGCGGTTTGGTTCCCGGACGTATCGCGGACGAGCGCCATGATGTCGTGTTCCTCGGGTCGCATGTAGTCAATCGCGACTTCCCACCCCACGGCTCCGACTGGCCAGGTCGTGTTCCACGGCGCGCCCTTGGGGCGTAGGAACTCCCACGTCAGACCGTAGTCGATGGACTTGGCCAGACCCTCGTCTGTCGGACAGAGGAACAGATCGCGCCAGGCGCCCACCTGGATGAGGCTGTGGGGCCGGTTTCCAGCCGTGCCGGGCAACACGTCAGTCAACGTCTCCCAGTTCCGTCCGTCCTGGCTGCGGTAGAAGTTCTTGTCGTTGGCCACGAAGCCGAACAACTGGAGCTGGTTGGCATTGGTTGCGACACCACGACCGTCTACGGCCGGCAACCCGATGGCATCCACCCAGCCGGTGGGCACCTCGTAGAAGTTGGGGTCGGCGTAGATGAATGGCGGATTGCGGCCCGCAAACACAAGTCCGAGGTCGCCGGCCGTCCTGTGGGAGACGACCGCATCGATGACGGTGTGGGCAGGGTTTCCTGTGGAAGCCGCGGCGCCGTCTCCCGGCACGATGTCGGATGTCCAGACGCCGGGGCCGTCCGGGATGTAGTGTGTGATGAACCAGGTGGCGGGATCGGTGCCCTTGCCTCCCATCACCCAGAGCCGGTTGACCGTCGGTTCCGAGACCAACATCTTCGAGCAAGGCGTCGGGTCGATCGCCTCGGTGCGCCCGACGAGCTGTTCCAGTGAGTGGCGCTTCACACCCGGCAGGAACGTCTTGAGGTTCACGTACAACGCCCAGGTGGCCCCGAAGTCCTGCGAGCGATAGATCAGCCCGGTTGAGGTCAAGACCCACACCACGGCCGGTACGAGAGGCGTCTTGACGATATCGACGACGGGGTTGGCGCTACCCGCGTCCAACACAAGCGTGAGGCTTGCGTTGTGATCAGCGGAGCGATAGATTCGGCCGGTCGTGGTGCCAAACAACAGGATGGGTGGATCGACCAAGGTCGTATTGAAGATCAACTCGACCACACGGGCCTCGCCACTCGGGGTTGATCGGTCAACCCATGTCTGGGCGCCGTCCCGGCTATACATACAGGTGTTTCCGGCTGCAACGGCGATCAGGGGGACATACATCGGCTCGCCAGTAGCAGCGCTCAAACTGATCGTCTTCGAGATGGCGCGTGTAAGACCGGAATCGTCCGTAACGGTGTGCGTGACGGTGATGCTGCTGTCTACAGCGGGGTCGTATGCTTTGGTGATGACCTGCTTGTTCGGCCCGCTGATGTTCATCGCGCCGCCGGAGTAGTCATCCTGCCACTGATAGTTCACGATGGAACCATCGAAGTCGTAGGACTGGTCAGTGAAGGTCACGACCGTCTGGAGTGCGTTTCCGATCAGCTCGCGCTCGATGACGTAGGTGAAGTCCGGCTGCGGCGCAACGAGTCCACCCGTACCGGACTGGTCTCCACCGAACAGGCTGAGGCTGGTCTCTGCATTCCCCGGTGCCAGAGAGTGACGGTAGCCCTGAACCCACCAGTTTCCCGTCTTTCCCGTCACCTCGGTGTCGTTGAGAGTGATGGTCGTGCCAAGAGACATCCGAGGGTCGAACGGAACCGTCATCTCTACTGTGTCGAGGATGCGGTGGTAACGGTCGAGAAGACGCAATGCAACCGTGGACGCCTTCTCGTTCGTATCGATCAGGTCGTTCTGATAGGTCATGGCGTACAGCTCGGGATCGCCGACCGCGAGTGAATCGTCGTAGGTCAGGGCCTCCGCGCTAATCTGTGTCTCGGTTGCATTTCCCTCGGCGTCAGCGCCAATGATGACGGCGCCCTTGACGTAGACCTTCTTCTTCACCTGGTCTTCGTCCTCGTCATCGCCAATGTCGAGGATGCGGAGCTGAGGATACGTACGTACGACCGCCTCGAACGCGGTGTCGCCGGCCACAGCCGACCAGGTGGTGCCATTGAATACGGAGGCCGCCCCATCGGCGTATCCCGGCGAAGAAGTGTCGAGACCAATCTCATAGTGGTTAGCACCATTGATGGCGCCTGTTCGAGAGATCACGAGCTGATAGCCGTTTCCCGTGCGAACGGTCGAATGCGTCAGGAAGATGAATGTCACCTTCTGGTATGCGCCCGTAAGGATGGAGCCGGGGAAGTCGAGAGCACCTCCAAGCACCTGCGCGGTCGGAAGGCCGCTGGAGGTTCCGCGAAGTTCGAAGTGGATGTAATCTGTGGGCGTCCCGACCTTGCGGAGCCAGACAGAGACCGCGACAAGACGCCCATTGGCCGAAACCTGGAAGCGTTGACCGCGGGCCGTGTCGTTCGTCACGTCACCGATCTTGCCGGCCGCATCGATGTTCGAGTCACTGTACGAGACGGTGCTATCCGTCGTCTCGTCTCCGCCGGCGGTGTTCGTTCCATAGGCACGGAAGCCATTTGGCGCCGGTGCCTCCAGAAGGGGGCGAATGATGAGTGCCCCCGAGGGTGTCTCGTAGACACGGTGTCCGTCGATGTCCGCGACCTTGCGGATCATGTCTGATGGCGGCATTGAATCCATGACGGCCGTCTTCGCGGAGCCGAGAATGAGAGAGCTGAGAGACGCGTCCAGCGAATAGTTGGTGAACGGCGGGTTCAGGTCGTTTAGGATGTCCTCGATCACATCATCGGCGGCCGTATTCGTCCACGACTTCGCGGCGACTCGGTACGGGCGGGTGAGGACGGCCGTGGATCCCACGCAGTCGATCACATCCCCATCCGGGGTATGGCGCCGCTTCTTCACAGCCCCCGTGAACTGCCGGGGTGTCGATCCGCTATAGCCGGCATCGATCCAAACGTCCATGTCGCGTTCAATCCAGGACGGGATGGAGACGAGGTTAATCGTAGCCGTCGAGGGCAACTGGTCGATCTGGAAGTCGATGTCACAGCCCTTGATGTTGCCCGCATCAGTGCTAAGACCGCTCGCGACCTGGATGCCGTTGATGTAAACGACAACCTCCGCCTTGCGGTCGATTGCGAAGATACCGTCATCAATGAAGGGGTTGGGCACGTCAGCGCTCCAGGAATTCCCAAGAATAAGAATATCGCGCGCCCGGATTCACGGGCAGAAGCGTCGTGAAATCAGCGCGTATGATACGAGCGGAAATCGACCGGCCTTCACCATCCGTGAGAGTGGCTGTCACGCGGTTGCGCCCTTTGGTGAGCATGGTGTCGCGCGTAAGCTGGCCGCAGGTTCCCTGTACCGAACGGCGTCGGCTCTTAAAGCCCCAGGACGTGAGGATGGTGAGGTTTGCGTTGAGCGGGTCGTGCTCAATCAACTTCTCCTCCTCATTCCAATCGCCACTGGAGCCTCGAACGGGCGAGTCCGCGTAGGGGATGTCGTATCCGTCGAATGACCACTGGTTGGGGCCTGCCATCACCGCACCTCGCTAAACTCGCGGAATACCGACACCGAGCGTTCCGAAGCGGGGTCGGACGAGCTTCGCGCGCGCCGCGGCTTCGTCCATCTTCGCGTCGATGATCTTGTGGACGGCGGCCTTGATGGCGCCGAAGTCCATCCCCATGCCGTCGATGTTCACGTCGATGTCGATGTTAGGCAGGCCGCGACCCCCGCCGCCGGCGGTGCGCATGGCCTGACCAACGTCTGGGTTGCGAATCACGTCAGAACCGCGTGGCAAGCGGATCAGCTCTGGCCCTTTTTCGCCGGCCAATGCGAGACCGCCGGCGAAATTAGAGACACCGCGGGCGAATCCCACCAGACCCTTTCCAGCCTTGATCCCCCCACCAATGGCGCCCGTGATCTTCCCGGCACCGGGGATCTTCTCGATCCAGCCCACGAGTTCTTTGATCTTGTCGATGATCTCCTGCACCGGCCCGACAATGGATTCCTTGATCGAAGTCCAGATGGTGCCCGCCACATCCTTCAGCGCGTTCCATTGTTCGGAAGCCACAGCTTTGATGAACGCCCACGCGTACCCGAGCGCGTCTCGGATCAGTCCGACCTTGAGGAGAACGTCCGTTTTGATGAACTCCCAGATGTCGGAGGCGAGCTGCTTGATCCCCTCCCACGCCTCGCCCCAGTCCCCGCGGATCGCGGCCATGACGATCTTGATGATGTCCCGGATCGCGTTGATCGCAAACGTGATCTGGTTCTTGATCATCTCGAACTGGAATTTGAAGAGCGTGACGAGCCACGGCAGCTTCTCGTTGAAGAAGTTGAGAATCGAATTCCAGACTTCGAGGGTCTTGGCCTTGATCTCGTCCCAGTGGCGTGACAGCCAACCGATCGCGATGATGATCGCGATGATGGCGGCCGGGATCGGGTTCAGATAGATGAGCAAGATGCCCAGCGCGATGATGATTGCGAAGAGGAGCAGTTTATGATCGGCCAGCCACTTCGCGAAGTCCGCGAGCGCCGGGATGACGTACATGACGAGCACGCCACCGATGACGCGAAGGCCCTCGACGAACGACTTCCAAAGCTCCTGGAAGGCGTCTGACCGGATGATGGCCATGAGTGCCTGGAAGGCAAAGACGACCTGATCCTTGATGGCGGCGCCGAACTCGAAGAGCCACTGGACGATAGCGGCGATGCGGTCTCCGGCACCCTCACCAAATACGGCCTTGAGGGCTGTTTCCAGCTCCCAGAAAAAGGCGTTCAGGTCGCCACGGAGCAGGGCCTTACCGGCTCGTTCGAAGAAGATCAGGGAGATGCGAAGCTCTTCGAGCTTCTGACGGATGTCCTTGAGCGGGATCTCCAACCCAAGGAAGTTGTGGAGAAGCTGCTTGAGCCCAGCCGCCACTGCCGAGAGATCCCCTGCGCGGAAGCCCTTGATGATAAAGTCGATGTCCTGGAAGCCGAGCCGGATGTTATCGAGAATTCCCAGCTTGTCGGCGATCATTACAAAGAAGTCGCCGATCTTACGCCCGAGATCACCCCACGTCATGTTCAGCTTGTCCATGACAAACAGCAGCGTCCCGAAGGTCACGGCGAAGATGAGGAAGGCAGGATTGAGCGCAGACAATGCAAAACTGAGGGCGCCCATCGTCACCACGAGACCGATGAGACCCCCGACCGCGTTCCGCATCATGCGCACGAGAGGGTTATCGGATGCGATGAACTTGCTGATGCCGTCCAGTAACTTTCCGAGGATGCTGGATGCCCCACCACCGGCATCAGTCAGTGCGAGGAACTGCGACCCGAGGCGTTGGATCTTGAAGCGCAGCGCCTCCGACCGGATGGCGAATGCCTGGGCCAGCGCGCCGCCGTTTTCGCTGGCCATGTTCATCTGGCCGAGGATGTTCACCAGCTCCTTACCGTCGTCGGTCAGCAGAACAGTGGCGCCGCGGAACCCGCGCACCTCGTCGAAAATCTTGCCCATCGCCTCGGCGCCGCCGTTCGTCTTCTGCTGAATCTCCAACATGGCGCCGACGAGGCCCTTCGACGCGAGGGTCTCGGCACTCAGCTCGATACCCAAGGCTGCCGCAGACTTTCGCGCCTTATCGCTAGGCTTGATGAACTGGAGCATGATGCGGTTCAGCGACGTGGCCGCCTCAGCCGCGGGAATACCGCGCTTCGTAAGAACGGCCATGACCGTGCCCAGCTCTTCCAACGAGACATTGGCGATGGCCGCCGTACCGATGAAATCACCGATGTTCTGGGCGAGGTCTTCGAAGGAGAGGACACCGACATCAACCGTCTTGAAGAGGATGTCTGCGACGTGCCGAGCCTGCTCCGCCGGCAACTGGAAGGCGTTTAGAACAGACACAATGGCCTTACCGGCCGTGGCGGCGTCCGTGAAGCCCGTGGTGGCTGCCTCGGCTGCCACGCGGGCGATATCGAGGGCCTGCTGGACGTTGAAGCCCGACTGAACGATGTCGAACATCGCGTCCGCGATATTGGCCGCACTCTTACCGGCCAGATCCCCCTTGCGCGCCAGATCGAGGAGCTGGGAGCGCAGTTCCGAAATGGTCTCGTTGGAGTCCTTGGTGATCGACTGAACCTTGCGTAGAGCTTCATCGAAATCGAGGGCGTGACCGATCACGCCGGTCATGATGTTGTTGATGGCGATCAGGGCGTTGAAGTACCCGGCGAAGAACACCGTCTGCTTCAACACGCCTCCACCAAGGATGTTGAAGGCGCCGGTGAGCTTGCCGGCCTTCGACGCGACGTTCGTCAGGCCGTTCCCGACGTTCTTCGCAGCGTTGCCGATGCGCTTGAAAGTGGAGTCCGCGGTGCGCGCGGCACGGTTGAGCCCGGTATCCCAGCTCTTGAGATCAACGAGGAGTTGAAGGACGACGCTCCGGGCCATTTTCTTCCTGCTTGATCTCGTCCACCGGGTTCCCGTCTCCGTCCACCAAGCGGACGACGATCGGGAACGGCAGTAGACGCATCTGCGTCTCCGTCATCTGATCCAGCCGCGGCGTACCCCGCGGTGCGATGACGTTTCCTTGAGAGTCAGCAGGAAGACTCCGGGAGGAACTTCCGCGTCCTGCGGAAGGGGAGCCCGACGAACTGCCGGAATGGGCGATCGGTTCGCCACCAAGGCTCTCCCAGAGGTCGTCGAAGGCTTCCTCCGACATCATCGGTGCGTGGAGGGTGAGTTGCCAACGACGTTCTTCCCGGACTCGTTCTTCCAACCACCGGCTCACGCGCCGGAGCTGCGGATACGTCCACCTCACGACCTGGGGAATATCCAGGCCGTAAGCCGCCATGATGACCTCGACGCCGGTGCCTATGCCCCCGGCTGGTGCAGGCCGTTCGTCGGCGCCGTCGGGGGCGTCTGAAACTCCTGCACGATGGCTAAAAAATCCTGCACGAGGTCGCTCACGTCGTTCTGAGCGACGAACGCACGGACGATTCCCAACGCCTGGCGTGCGCTGAGGTGTTTGCGGATGTGATCCTCGTCAGCCTCCGCGTTGAGAACCACCGCAGCCACCTTCGGCAGAGCCTTGGGCAGCTTGGTCACCATCTTCAACCCGATCTTGAGCGTGTCGCCGGGCGCCGAGTTCTCCGCCGCGCCGGTGAGAAGATCGAGGCTGTCTGTTGCAATCAGCTCGTCCACCACCACTTCAAGAACCCTCCCGAGGTTCTCCAGCGCGAGGGGCTTCTGGGTGAAGGTCTTGTCGCCGATATTCCATATCACGGGAGTCGGCGTCAGAACCTCAAGGTCACTCTGCGTGTTCATCGTTTTCTCCTATCCCTCCCTAGACGGTCAACTTGACCGCCATCTTCTCCATCTCATCGGCGAGCGCGTCCTCCGCCTCGTCAACAGCGTCTTCCACGAACAGCGTGGGAGTCGGCTGGTTCACGCCCTCGTGAACGAAATCCGCGTAGTCAACCCAGGAACCGACTTCAGAGACAATGTTGTCACCGTCCCAGCCAGCGGCCCGACTGGGGGCGCGGGCCGCGAGGTCGTTGTTCAATGCGCGATCGTGGTCATCGTCATGACTCGCGTCGGGCGGAGAGGCGTGAACGGAATTCATCAAACGGTGGGTTCGGATGTACCCGGAGGCGGCGGGTGGGGAACTGTAGACCCCCCGATCGAGGTTCTCCCGGACGATCTCCTGGACGCGGATGCCGGCCCGGCCCACCGCGGTCACGACGCTCTGGCGTTGGCGGATGCTCGCTCCGCGTAACGCGTCAGCGAAGGCCCTATCGCCCTTCCAGACGACCTGAAACGTCGCCATTCCGAGTCCTTTGGAGAGGGGCGTACAGGCACCGACACGCAGTCCCGTACGCCCCGAGTTGCCGTGTTCGGCTTAGTGGATCGGGCCGAGGTTGGTCGCCAGGTGCGCCGCCTCGTCACCGAGCCCGCCGGCCAGCTCGGCCTGCGTCAGCGAGCCGATGGTCGCGATGATCTCGCGCTCCACGTGGGGCGCCATCGTCGCGATCTGCATCATGAGCTGGGCCGTGTGAGGGCCGCAGCGCTCACCCAGCCGGTCGCGGGCGTTCGCGGTGTTCTGTGCGATGTTGGCGAAGCGCACGACGGTGGCGACCGCCGCGAAGAACACGCACTCAGCGTCGCTGAGAGTCGCGTCGTCGGCCTCGAAACGATCGGCAACCGCATCGAGGTCGTCGTTGTCCGTCATCACCACTGCTGCTGCCAAAGCCATGACTGTGCCTCCTTCGGGCTATGCCCGGTTGTTCCCTATGCGTATCGCTCCACTCCGACCTGGAAGAGCGTCGAGGTATCAGCGCGCGTCAGGTCAGCGATGGCCTTGTACGTACACTTCATGAGCTGGTCGCCCGACTTCGTGAAGCGGAGCGCCGCAGCCTCGCTCTGGTACGCGCGGAAGAGCATCACGTACTGGTAACGGATGGTTCCGACTCCGTTGCTCGGAGCGGGGCCGTAGGCCGGGGTCACCAGCGTGACTGACTGCAAAGTGACCTCGCCGCTGCCGCGGCCACCCTCGAAGATGTCCTTGCTTTGCGATCCTTCGCTCGGAGCCGCGTTCGTTGTCACCGCCACGAGGGTGTGCAAGAAGTCCTGGATGTTTGCATTCACCAGCTCCTTCATGGTGAATTCGAGCTGCGCCGACTCTTCGGTGGCGAAGACCGCCACGGGAGCGAGCGACTGTTCGGCCGGCACCTCGAAGTACGTGACCTCGTAGGTGAAGACAGCCTCGCCCTCAGTCAGTCCGACTTCCACGCCGGTCGGCGGAACGCCCGAACCATCGAGGTTGAGGGCCTGACCCGCCGTGGGCGGCGTGGTTCCCATGTAGATCCTGGCTGCTCCGACCCTGATGTTGGCCGCATTCAACGCCATGATCATTCACTCCTAGCTCGCCCGGAGATGATCCAGGCACAACCTGTAACCAAGCCGGAGAGCGTACTCCTCGTCACTGACCCGGCCGCGACTTTCATTAGGGTCGCGTTGTGCCCAGAACTCCATCGCCATCTGGGCCTGGCACCGCTTACTCCCGCGGAGAAACGGCTCGATTATGGCTAGGAGGTTGATGGCTTCTTGCCCATACACCCTCCAGTTCCATTGCCGACGCCACCCGCGAACGATCCGCGAAACGGCGTTGTTGCTCTGTATAGAACCACCGAACGTGGCACAGAAATCAAGCAGTGCCATATCCGTATTCGTCACGGAGATTTCCAATCGGAAAGTTCGCTCCGTCGTTCTTCCGGTACCTCCCTGCCGAACCTGAATGCAGCCTTCACCGTCAAACAAACCGGCGAGGTAGGCCACACGTTCACGAAGGGCCATCTCATTTGCCTCCTAGTCCGAGCCCGTCTCGCGCGCGCTAGGCGCGTCAGAGGCGGAGACTCGACTGGTTCGCCGGCGCCCGTCACTCGCCCTGTTGGACGGCGTAGACGCTTCCAACGGCGCCGGTTCCGCGGAAGGAACTTCCAGATCCAGTGCCGGCGCTCGCTTAACGGGCGGCGGGGGCGGCGTCCAGACCGACAGGTGCGGGCCGTGAACCCACCGCTCGAAGAACCACTCGCGATCGGATTCATCGATCTCGAATGGCTCCCTGTAAGGCACGAAATATGCCGTGCCGTCAGGGGTGGTGACGTTATGCCTCTGGATGCCGTCCGGCGGACTGTAGACCACCGTCAGCTTGCCCCGAGCCATGAATTCACCTCCCAGTCGGATTCAGATTATGATCCGGCGGTGCCGTCCGCAAATTATTGTGCCCCCCGCTAAGAGGGCAATTCCTGGCGATCCGCCACCTTGCAGTGATAGAGCGCCCGGCCATGCCAGACCTTCTGGTCGATGTCGTAGCTTCGCGTCGCGGGGCCGTCCTGGAGACAGAACCAGGCCATCAAGCCCGTTCCATCGCCCGGATTGGTGGAAAGGTCGAAATTGTCAAGGAGGGCGCGGACGCGATCTTCGATCTGGTCAACCACGTCGGAGGTGGCGTCCCGGCCCCAGACGTGGACTTCGCACCGAATGTCGCGAATGACGTTCGTCTGTTGAGAACCGTCCCCTACGTCCTGGGTCTTGTTGAAGCTCACCCAGTATTGGTTTCTGAGGGCCGCCTCGCTGTGAAACTGCACCTGTGTCTGGTAGACGTGAGGGTCGGTCTCGTCGGCGCCGAGCAGATCGCGGAGCTGCGTGTCTCCCGTGAGGCGCGTGAAGATCGATCTATACAACGGCAGCATCGTTCACCCCTCTACTGCGGCCGCCAGGCGAAGCTGTCGGTGAAACAGACCTCAAACGTGCCGGTGGCGGTGGTCAAGAGAAGCCGGTACATATGCAGCCCCTCGTACGCACTGTGATCGATACAGATCGACTGCACCTTCCCGAGCCCCTGTCCGGCGAACGAGGCGTTCTTGCCGACCACGAACTGGCCGCCGACGAATTCCACTGACTGGGCATGGATCACTAGGCAACCTCCCTGCTGGGAGTTACCTATCCACCCGGAACGTGGATAGCCGCGACCCGCGCGTTGGCACTTACCGCGTCGTAGTTGACGAACACGAACCCGGCCGGGTTGGACTGATTGAAGAGCAAAGGCGGGAACGGCCCCAGCACTCCGACGGTATCGACTGCGACGGTCAAAGTCAGGTCGCCCGTGCGGCTGTACGGGTCGGCAACAGACACAACCGTGACGACCGTCTCCTGTACAGATGCGCCGCCAAACCCGTTGATGAACAACAGGATCGTGCGGCCGAAGGCGTTGCTGAATTGTCCGTCGTTAGCCGCCACGGGGGCGGCGATAGTTGCGGTGACGCCGCCGGAGCCCGCACCTCCGACAAGATTGATCGCAGCGTTCGTGATGGCGATGGTATCGCGAGCCATAGCAGTCGCTCCTGAGATCGCCTAGCGAAATGCCGGGCACTTCATCGGACGTGGTTCGGGTTGACGCACCTGTCGCGCCACGCCGTTCCGCATCTCGACACGCTTCGAGTCGGGCTTCCCCTTAACGCTTGGAGCCGCAAGGCGCCTAGCCATCGGTTTCCACCTCCCTGAAATATTAGAGCATCACGGGCCGTTCAGTAGCAGTTGTGCCCCCTAGGGTTTGTCCCCCTTCTGGGCAAACTGGGAGCTTTCCTGGCTGTACGCCTCGACGCGGAGGAGTTGGTGGTGCCCCCGGCCGGCTTCATCCAGCACCGCAAACACGCGGTAGACCCGCAAAGGACTCGTGCCTTCTTCTTCGATCAGGTCGTCGAGCTGTGCGTCCACCGCGTTCGTCGTGTCCCCGAGCCACAGGCGGAACTCGTCCTGCCGAAACAGACCGCCACGGACGGGCCGTTCGCCGGGGGGCGGGAGATTGGACAGCACGTGCGCCTGGATTGCCCCAGGAACACCAGACGCGATCGTGACAGACGTGGCCTCACTGGCGGAGCCACTGGGAGAGACCACGCGTTGCCGGCGCTTGATGGTGAACGTGCGGTTCATCCCGAGGAGTCGGCGCACCATTGGACAAGCCCCCTAGCGCAAGGAGATGTGCTTGTAGCCGTAGAGAATGTCGGCCGCGACTGTTGGAACGAACGGGAACCCTCCAAGGCCACGTCCATCATCCGCAGAGCCGTAGGTGACGCTATAGCTGCCGATTACGAAGCTCCGCACACCCGTGGCCCCTTCCTCACTCTGCTGGCGGGCCGCGATGATGCTGCCCACGATCATCGCCACGGCAAGCTGGACTTCGTAGGGGATGGCGAGCGTCAGCTTCGACAGTACGGCGCCGGCGGTGTGCTGGGCGGCGTGGATGCCGTTCGTGGCCACGTCTCGGATGACGGTGACAGTGTTACCGTCCACGATCGCAATAACCCACATCGACTCATCACCGAAACGGATCACGTCGTCCACGGCCAGGCCCGCCGTCGTACTCACGTCGAACGTAGTGTCATCAGCGTCGATGGTGTTGGTTAGCGTGATGGCTTGAGCTGCGAAGGCGCCGTAGCCCGTCTTGTAGGTGATGTCGGCCACGACCTCGATAAGGCCGAGTGAAATCAGCTCCGCGGTCAGGGGGATGGCCGTGGCAAGAGAGACCACCTCGACATAGCCGAGACGGCTGTTAACGAACAGATCGGAGAGCCGGATGTCCGCGCGCTGCCCGGAACCGATGTGAATCGTGAAAGATTTCACGGCGTTGATCGGGATCGGCGTGTTGTCGGGGTAGAGACGGCGGGTATCCGTCCACATATGGCGCTCGGTCAGCGCGGCGAGATCGAATGTGATACCAGCGTAGTTGTCCGCGATCCGGCTCGCCTGTCGGATGTAGTCCTCAAGCTGCGGGTCAGTGATGCCGGTCAAATCCATCCCGGTCAAGTAATCCCGGAAATTCTGGGCCGTAATGTACGGTGTGCCTACAAGTGCCATGTTGGTTTATGCGACCGCGCGTACGCGGCGCCTCCGTTCCCGAGTTCGTGCGTAGTGACACGTCTTGCATCGCCGGTGGCCGTCGCGTTCGACGATGGTGTTTTGCTTTGTGTAAAGGTGATCCGAAGGGCACTTTGTCTTTCGTTTTTGCCAGGCCGCACCGCCAGCAAGTGTGTTGCAGCGTAGGTGTGAGAAGGCGATGTTCTCTAGGTTGAAGAAGTTTGCCTTCGGATCGGGAGCGGATTGCCAGGGAGCCTTGTGCTCGATGGACAGGTCGTCCACGCCCTCGATTCGCTGGCCGCAGCGGAAGCAGTTTCCCCGACCCGATTCTTGGGCGAATTGTAGTAGCAACATCCGTTGTAGTCGATAATTCGCCGACGTGTACCGTGCGCCTAAAAGACGAGACTTTTTATCGCTCATCGTTGACCCCTGAGACGAACAGAGCGGGTCACCGTCCGGGTGGTGACCCGCTCATACACTCCGGTTCAGGTTCCACTCACGCTTAGAGCGTGGTCGGGACGCGGAGCTTCGCGATGAAGTTCGGCACGCGAACGGCCAGACCGTTCATGTACACGAGCAGGTACAGCTTCGTGAGCGCGCCCGTGACACCGAACGGCAGCTCGATGACGGTCGGGGAGTCAGAGCCCAGGTAGGGCACCGCGACCACGGACTCGTCGAGCACGAAGGAGTCGCGCACCGAGATGGCGTTCGCCGTGTAAGCCGCCCAGTCGGCGCCCGGCACCGGCACCAGCGGCACCTCGCCCGAACCCGGCATGTAGGTCGCGATCACCCGCGGCAGACCGGGCACGACCTCGACGCGCTCGCTGTCCACGAATCGGCGGAACGGCTGGAGCTGGTTGGCCAGCACCACGTTGTCGGAAGCGTGGATCAGGACGACCGAGGCGCGGCCGCCGTTGTTGACGATCAGGTTGTCGGTGCGACCGAGGGCCTCCAAGATGGTGTCCGTACCCAGCTCGCGAATGTTCGCGGCCGGGACGGTGCGCCGGAGACCGTCGTGGGCGTTCGCGTCGAACGGGCCGTCGTTGTCCGCGCCACCGGCGGGGGCGCTGGCGTTGCCCTGAAGGAGCGTCTGCTGACATCGAGCCGCGAGCGACTCGACGCCGAAGTTGATCTCCATCTGCTCCGCGTTCCAGCCCATGCCGCCGGCCCGCACCGCGAGCTGCTCCTTCATCGAGGTGCCCACGCGCACTGCCAGCACAGCGATGTTCGTGGTTGCCCGCGTGTACACGCCGGTGCTGTCCGGCACGGTGGCCGTCTCAGCGATGTACGCCGGCGTGGGCCGCGCGTCAACGCGCTGGAAGGTGTGAACGAGACCGTTCGCCGGCACCTTGTCCAGCCTCGCGAACACCGGGAAGCGGCGCACAAACGAGGCGTAGATGAGGGGCTCCAGATCCTGTCGGATCAGGGCCGCGCCACCGGCGGCGTCGAGGAACTTGCTCGTGAAGTCGTCCTGCGCGAGCTTCTGTCGAGCCTCCGAAGTCCACTCGGAGATCGGGATGCCGGCGCCCTGCGCCGATCCGAACTCCGCCTGGTCGGCGATGGCCGCCTTCAGTTCAGCCGGAGGCAGCAGGAGCGCCTTCGCGCGGGTCTCCATGATCTGGCGACGCCGCGAGTGGACGACGATCGCGTCCTGTCCGCCCTCCGCGTGAAGCGTGGGCGGTGGCGCGTTTTCATCCGGCGCAGGGGGCTGTGCCAGCTTCTCGATGTCGTTCAGCACCTCGCGCAGGCGGTCGGCGTACTGAGAAAGATCCGGTGTCGCCATGATCGTACTCCTTCTGGGTTTCGACCCTAAGCCGTCCGGCGAGCCGAGACCTGCTCAAGTCGTGCCACGATGTCAGGATGCATCTTGGAAGATCGCGTCGCAAGTGTTTGTGCCCCCTGCGCGATCTCCCGAGTGGTGATGGTGCCGAGCGGCAGCTCAAACACGGCGTCGAGCAACTTGACCGATGTCTCGATGGTGTCCTGGAGATCCTTGATCTCCAACTGGGCCACAGCGAGCGCGGCGAGCGCCTGGTCGCGTTCGTCCGCGACGGCGGAAGCGCGCTTCGCGATATCCGCCACGAGAGCGGCGCCAGCGCGAACCGGCGTGTCCCACTGGGAGACGCGCTCCTGGAATCGTGCGAGCGCGGTTGCCGCCTCGCTGAGTTCCTTGGATTCGTCCTCATCCGACTCCGCCAACGCGGCTTCGAGCGTGTCGATCGTGTCGTTCCACGTCTGGGCGAGGAAGTCATCGAAGGCCGCTTCCTTGACCGCCTCAATGCCAGCGGAGCGTCGGTCGCTCGTGGACATCTCAGTGCTCATGAGGATGCTGTAGAGCTTGTCCAGCGTGAAGAAGAAGCCGTCGAAGAGGGTACCGACCATCTGGTCGCACACCTCGTACGTCGCGGCGCCTTCGGCCGCGGATTCCTGGCGCACAGCTCCCTCTTCGCCGCCAGCGGGCGGAGGCGTGGATGACTTGTCGTCGTCCTCGTCCATATCGCCGACGATCTCCTCAGAGGCAGACATGATGAGATCCATGAGGCGCTGCTGAGATTCGGCCGTCGCCGTGGACGGGTCGTCCATGTGTGCCTGGTGAAGCGTGATAGCCTCTTCGAGAATGTGAGAAGCCTCGCCGGCGGATTCCATGACGGACTTCCGTTCGACTGGTTCCTCGGCCGCGAATGTTTCTGCGAAGGGCCGAAGTTCGTTCAGCAGGCCCACTGCGATCAGCTCGTCGGTGACCTCGCGTTCGAACGGCGTCCAATCGCTGTCCTTCTCGCGCTCCCAAGGTGGCGTCTCACCAAACTGGTCATAGTGACCACCGAGGTGACTCTTCACCCCATCCATGTCTCCTTCAGGGATGCTTACGCCGCCGCGGCCGCCCTGGACAACCACGGCCGCAGCCACGACGCCCTTCCAAACAGTCTTGAAAGCGTCGTCCACGATATCGTGGTGGGGCATCTTGTATGAGCCGAACGACTCGGCGGACTCCTCGTTAAACCAGGCGAAGCCCTTCCGGTACTTCGTCCAGCTCATGTTCTCCTTCTCGGGGCCGCCGGCCCACGTGCGCAGGTGCTTGACCGCCTCGGAAGCACTCCACGTCATGTCGGGATCGGCCTTCGCGGGTTTGTGGCCGGCGACGGCTGCCTTGAGCCAAGGACGGGATTCGACATCCGCCTCGTCCAGCTCCAGCTCACCGCGAGTCACGAGAGACTTGACGGCCTGCTGTGTCCAACACGTCTGGTTTGCCGGGATACCGACGATGCTCGCTTCAAGCGCGATGACACTCGTCAGTTCGACGATCTTCCGGCCGTTGTCGTCTTCATCCTCAGTGCGATTCCATTCGAGGACAATCACGCCGACGGAGACACCCAGCCGGGTGCCGTTGGCGATCATGCCATAGACCTGCATCGCGCGAGGGTTGCCCGTCTCAACGGCGATGATGATGTCGAGGTCGAGACGACTATTTTCCCGCTCGACAATCGTGCAGTCCTCCATCACGCCGAACACGTCCTCGGGGACGGCGTAGCGGTGGTTCAGGAACGCCAGCTTACCCTTGAAGCCAGACTTCATCTGCTTCAGGGCAGCCTTGGTGAAACGATCGCCTTCGAGGTCGATGGCATCCGAGGAGGCCGTAGCCAACAGGCGTGGGCGCCCGTCTTCGGACTCGTCCGCGGCCTTGAAAATCTTCAGCGCGCTCGTCTGAACGTAGAAGTCAGGGTGGCGCCCGTCTGATTCAACGGGCGGCCGAGGCGCATCGAGCTTGGTGGTCATGGGAACACCTCCCGGTCAGATATCAAAATAACCGCCGATTCCAAGGCACCGCAATTATTGTGCCCCCTAGTCGTCTATCTCGTCACCGTATTCGTCCACTTCGACTTCGTGGACGATCACCTGTGGCGCCAGCCGGGCAGGTTCAGGCGTGGTCAACGTTGAACTGATGATCACGGGCGGAGTCGAGAACAACGACTCAACGTAATGCCGGCGCGCTGCGCGCTGGCCGGCGCGCAACGTGCGGGTCACAGATTCGTTGGTGCGCGCCGCTTCCTCGTCGGCTTCAGATTCCGGCGTCTCTTCCTCGTTGTCGTCACCATCGACCGGCATCTCACCAGTGATCATGTCGAGCGGCATCGGGCCGACCGGCGTGGGGACGATGATCGTGTCACCGTTTTCCACCGGATCGCGGCCGTCCTCCGCACGCCACTCATTGATGGTTATCCAGGGGAGGCCGCCGAGCGCGGTTTTGCCCAGCTCCGCCTGGTCGCGAGACGACTTGCTGGTGCGAAAACGGAAGCGGAATGCGAGGTTCAGCACGTTCGCGTCCGGGAGATTACGGAACACATCGCTGTGTTCCCGAGATTCAACATGCGTCAGGCCGATCGCAAGTCGGAAACGGGGCAGGTCGATTTGGCCGGAATAGTAGAGGGCCTTCGCTTTCTGCTGTGCGAACTGCGCAATGACCTGCGTGTTAAAGCTCCCTTCAACAAGCCGAAGGAGCGGCCGCAAGCCGCGGTCTTCTGAGATTTCCTGTTGCGTCTGGGCGTTGGCACGGTTTACGTCGAACGTGATGCCCAAATCCTGTGGTGCAATCCCGAAGACAGCCGCGATCTTGCGCAACAGGTAAACCTGCCACTGCATGTACTGCATCTCACGGGCGCTCAGTCCCATATTGATGAACTGAGGGTTCTTGGCACCACCAACAATGGCCGTGTTGCGGCGTCCGGCGACTTCACTGTCCCAATACACCTTGAACGCATCCACCTGTGCGGGGCCGATGTTCTCGCCAAGGTTGAAGATACCGTGGGGATTTGTCTGGCGGACGTTTCGCGTGTTGAAGTCACGCGCCTCCAAATCAGCGTCGATGGTCGCCTTGAGCGCTTCCAGCGCCGAAAATCCTAGGACACTGTGCGATCGTGGGTTCGCCATGAGGTAAATGATCTGTGCATCCAACAGGTTCGCTGCGAACTGGCCCCGCGGCCACCATTCATATCGTGGCTCTTGTGGATCTCCGTTCCAGAGAGGCTTGATCCGAATAGTGGCACCATCGACGAGGTACAAAGCGATTGGCAGGCCCTTGAGATTGGACTCCTTTTCCGCAACGCCGGCATCGAGGACGAGCAGGTCTTCCACCATCGGCTCGACGAGCGCCCGGAAGTTCTTCTGCTTGGGGTTTGGATGGAGGAACAGCATCTCCATAAGCGCCTGTTCCTGTGGGTCGAAGTCCTGGGCGGGGTCGATCGGTTCGATGCTCCACTGGGCGCTAGAGACCTGGACGCGCCGGTGGTTGATCGCGGCACGAACCCATTCTGAGGTATCCGCCCAGCGGCGGAGCTGCTGCGGTGAAATTCGTGTGAGGGGCCGTGAGAGAGGCGCGTTGACACCGGGGTTCACACGAGCCGGGTCGGTGACCTGTTCCTTTTGAACGGCCGTCGCACCCCGCGCGCGCCCCAATCCGAACAGTGCCATGATGTTCCGCCTAGTTGTCGAAGTCCGCGGTGGCCTCGTAGCGATAGGTGGGAGCCGTCGCACCAGCGACCTGCGTCCGAAGTCGCAGGCGTTCACCGAGAGGGAGCGCGCGAACCGCGATCGAGTTGTCTGCCGGGGCCGTAATGTCGCCCTGAACGCCGGTCACACCGCCCGGCACGATGGCCGTACCGCCAACCACGATGACGGCGGCCGGCGCCGATCCGTTCTGGCCGGTGCCGTACCGCAGGTAGGCGACGTTCACCCAGTCCACGGCGTTGCGGAATACGTCATCGTTGACGGCGTGTGCTTCCAGCGCGGTGCCCTTGATCGCGCGTTCGACAGTGAGCGTCGTGCCAGAGATCGCCTCGACGAACATCTGCTCGTTGCCGACGCGGATCTCGTCTCCGAGCAGAACTGGAGCCGGCCCGCCACTGAGTTCGAGTGTCTTGTCGCCGCGATCCGCGGTCATCGCCACAGCCACGTTGAGGGTCGTATCGACGTACTGCTGACGCGGGCCGTCGTATGCCGTGTCGATCAAGAAGTCCACCTTGTCGTCGGCATCCGGCGTCGCGAGGTTCGCAAGGTTTTGAATGTGAACCGTGGCCCGGCGATAGCCATCGAGCCCAAGACGGGGGACGGCGGTTTCGCCGGCCGTAAGGGCACCGCTGTCACTCCGAAGGACGATGCCGCGAGCGGACTTCAGCAGTGCGTCAGACATCGCGGGCTACTCCTGGTTTGGTGCCTCTGGCGTCTCGGGGAGACCGAGGAACCGTTCGTACAGCGGAAGCAACTCAATCCTGAGCTGCTTCCGCTCGCTCGTCTCACGCAGACGGTTGATGACAACATCGATCGCCGGTTTGGTCAGAGCGATGTCTGTCTCCTGTCCGTCCGCCTTCTCGTCCCAGTAAACGCGATCCTCATCGCGCGTGAACTTCAGACGTTCGACCTCCTCCGCCGTGAATCCAAGCACTTCCTGCGCGTCGCGAACCACGAGAAGAGTGGTCACGTCCCCCACCGAGGGAAGGATGTCCAGCAGATGCAACCGATCCGAAATCGAGAGTTGCATCGTTACGCGTAGTCCGCGACGGACAGCACGGTTGCGGAATCGGGATCGTAAACGATCATCTTGTCCGATCCGGCGGCATCTCGGAAAGCACCCACACGAACTTGGTTCGTGTTGATGACTTCGAGGCCGGCACCGCGGGTGTCAAAGATCGATTTGAACAGCGGGGCCTCTCCCGTCGTCTTGGCGCCGAACGCGGCAGTCAGCGCCACACCGCCGTTGACCGCCTCGTTCTCAACGAGACAACCGTAGCCCTCGGTGATCGCACCTTCCGTCTGGAATTTCCCGTACAGGGCCGCAGCCAGTGCGAGTGTACCGCTGTAGCCGGAAAACACCGACACCTGTCCGTGGAGACCGCGGGCGACATCGACGTTGGCGGAACCGCGCACCTGGCCCTGCGCATGGAGACCCGTCGCCTCAGAGAGCGCCACGCCGGAGCCCTGGCGGCCGACGAACTCAGCACCGCGGACGGTGCCGGCAGCTCCCTGACCCTCCACCTGGACGAAGAGACCCTGGAACTGGCCCGTCTTCTGGGAGGAATAGCGCAGCTCGATGGCCTCACCGGGTGCGTGGGTAGAGGGAATCGTGACGGAGGCGCCGTCCCGGTTGCCGGTCGTGATGCGACCCAGTGCGCCGAGGTAGAAGCCGGCGTCGATGCCAGGCAGATACTTGTTCAGGGGAACGGTTGCAGGCATGGCCGTGACTCCTTACCCGACAGACGAACTCCGCACGGAGGAGATTGCTGCCGCGGTGAACTGTTGGGTGTTCTGCGAGTTGACCATGCGGGACACCCACTCCTGGTAGGTCACCGGATAGGACTCCTGCAAAGCAAATGCAGCGAGGTGATCCGGTACCAACTGCGGGCCGTCACGAAAAGTCACGACGCGGGCTTCCGCGTTGCTTCCCGATTCCGGGTGAATTCGCGACGGTCTCACGTCCCGATCCTACCGCCACGCGAAATTTCCATCAACGCGTTGTGCCCCCTGCCTCCTCCCGTTCCAGACGTGCGCGCTTGGCCCGCTGACGTTTGGTGAGTTGGCGGATGACCGGCGCGAACACGCGTCGCAAGTGTCTACGGCGGGCGCGGGTCGATGTGTCCGAGTGTGGGGTGCCTCCGGGTACGCGTCTTGGTTTCATGATAGACCTCTCCAAGCAACGCTGAACTGCGCGAGGTCGCGCGCCTCCTTCGATTGGCGGACGCCGTATCGCATCCCATCCATCAAGTGGTTGTCGAAGTCCACTGGCACGTCGCTGGTGGTTGTGCCGTATTCGTCCGTCGGGTAGGTGTAGTGTGACCGCTCCCACTCCCAGTAGGGTAGATTGTTGAACACCACCAAACCGCCATTGCCGCCGGAACGTAGAGCGGCGCCCGTCTCCAGCAAGCCCACCGCCTTCCCTTTATCCGGCTTGAACACAAGAGAGTTCGGAAACCGCTGCTCCAGCCAGTCATGAAGCCATGCACCCGCCGGGTCGTAGAAGATCCGGTCGATGCGCTCCGGCTCACCACGGGTTGTCCAGTGACCGGCGGAGATCAATGCACCGTCGGGGCCAAAGATGTCCGGCGCCCACTCTTCAAAGACGCTGGCGTCCACGATTTCCTGCGCCAGCTCTTCCGGTGACCTCGTGACAACCTTCACCTTCTGCCATTGGGAAATCTTCGGTCGGCAGTGCTGGTAATACTCCCGGTACAAGTACCAGGTGTGCGGCGGCACCGGGTCAATGGCGATCCAGACCGCGGCGAAAGCGGACGGGCCACCGGAAGATGGGTCGATGGACAGGATGCGCATCCAGTGCTTGGGAATCGTGAAGGGATCGCAGAACGTGACCTGTGGGTACACGAGTCCAACCGGACGCTCAAACATCGCGTTGAACCGTGTGTTGATGTACTCAGGTGGCAGGACGCGTTTCTGATCTTCCAGCAACTTCGGGGCGAAGTACGGATTGACCAAAGACGGATAACGCACGACGAGCATGTGTTCGTTGGTCGGATCTTTCGCTTGGTCGAGATACTCCTTCAACCACTTCCCCTCGATATACGGCGTCGTGGTCATGAGTGATTGGGCACCTTCAGCCATGCGGGAGATTGCCTCAAAGTACGGCCCCTCCGTCCTGAAGAGTCCACCCTCGTCGATCCAGATGGCGTGCATGTGCGCACCCTGAAGGCGATGCTTATGTGTGGCCGAGCCCGTGTAGATGTAGGCTGGAATACCGACGCGCGTGAGATCGATGGTCAGCAGGCGGGCGTTGAAGATTTCGTCACTCCATCCGAACACGTCTTCAAAGAACTGCATCATGCGGCCGACCCCGACCTCGCGACGCTGGATGTCACCGAGCGTCGGGCCGACAATGCCAAACGAGTTCGTGGCGTTCGGATACCGCTTGACCGCGCGTTGAATGTGCCGCCACATCCAGAGCGGCCCCATGTAAGATTTTCCGCCTTGCGTCCCAGCGATCATGAAGAGATGGCGCTGTCGGGCATACCAAATCGGGAGTTGGCCGGCGTGGAGGCGCTTCGGGCTCTCGTTGTCGTACGGGACTGGGTATAGCTCGTCGCCGATCTTCCGTTTCCTCGCGCGTACGGTGATGAAGTTGCCTTCGCGCTTGTAGATGGGCGGATAGGCAGCGGTCAGTTCATCGACCGTGCGTGGGGTTGTCATGACATGCGTCGAATCGTGATGCCTTCAGCAAGAAGAACAATCTCTTCGCCGTCCCGGAGAATGAGGTGAAGACTCGCTCCGGGAGTGAGCTGGTCGGTTGGCGCTGTCGGGCTGGCTCCGCGGACAGTGAAGTTTCGATCGGTGATCCTGATCGTTACTGAATCGCGGCGCTCGTTCTTGATCACAGTTTCAAGATGGGGCATCGTCGTCCACCTCGTAATCAGCGAGCATCCCTAACGGATCGTCATCTCCGATCGGCGCCGGGTCGCCGGTCGGAGTTGCAGCGCCTGGAACGGGCGGTTTTCCGCGAGGGTGGACGGGTTGCGGCGCGCGGCCGGGGGAGTCATGAATCACCCCGTCCAACCGGCCGATGTCGCGCGCGAGGCTGACCGCCAGATCCAAAAGCGGCCGCTTGCCGGCAGGCGTCACGTGGTCAAGTTGCGACTCCACTTTGCGTAGCTGTCGGAGGATGATCCGGCGGAAGTCCTGACGCTTTGGTTCAAGACCTCCTGTCTCTCGGCGCTTGCGTTCGGAGCGGATCTCCGCCGCAAGCGTGTCCGTCGTCTTCTTTGTGCCCTGGAACGTCTGAAGGTAAACGCGCAACTCCGGGTCAAGGAGAAATTCGAGTTTGATCTCGTCGTCCGTGAGACCGAAGTAGACGAGTTCGGCAATCCGTTCTCGTCGCAGTGCGGCGAGCGCCTGCGGCCGAAGAGCCACACGTGCAACGGTGGCCTCAATATCGGACAGTGCTCCCTCCGCCAGCTTTTTGTAAAGCTCCGCAATAGTGAGCGGCCCGAGCGGCCTGGACTCCTGGCTGTCTGAATCACCCGTCACGCTCATAGTATTTCACTTCTGGCCTAGACGGTCAAATTATTGACGACTTCCAGCCGTGAGTCTAAGATTACGGCATGGTGCGGGCCGTACGTGAATTCAGTGCGTTCGCAAGGTGGGAGATCCTGACCTACTCGCGCAGGCCGCGAAGGATGGTGCGCCATTACTGTCCGGTCTGCCAATGTGACCGCTGGTTCTTCGGACTCCACGCAAACAAGGGCCGCCAGAACTGCGCCGGGCAGATCCGCGTCCGCGGCATTTGCACATTCCTGCCGGTACATGCCAACGACGAACATCTTCGCAAGAACTTCACCATCGACCTTCGCGAATGGGGTGCGCCACGCGTCCGTCAGCTCTGTCAATGTGGATTACCAGCGTCACATGACGATCCCTGCAAACCATATGAACGTCGAACCGTGCCACCAACCCCCACCATCTCCACGGAAGATGTTGAAGATGAAGAGCGCGTCACAGGTGCGTTGATGCGTGAGATCCGCCAGCTCGCCGGACTCTCGCACAAAGAGCTGGCGGAGCGGCTTAAACTCCCGGACGAGCACACACTCCGCAACATGGAATTCAAAGACGTGCCCCGCAGGCTATATGAACAGGCACGGAAGTTGGTGGGCGCGACTCCGACGCGAACGAAGCACTGAAGCGGTCTGTGTATTCCACTTTTCTGCCGTTGGGCTACACGCCTTCGGTTGGTGAACGGCGCCGGGGAGATTTGGCGCGCCCGCGGCGGCGAAGTCTCTTAGGAACCTCACCAGTCGCGAAGTACGCACGGATCTCCGTCTCCGTCATCTCGTGTTGGTGCTCCGCGATCAGGAAGTTGAACCGGGGAAGTGGCGGTTCTCTGCCCTCGAAGTATTGGGGATCGCGTACTTCCATGCGACCGCGCTCCATCACTTCCTGACCGCCGTTCTGATACCAGGTGGCGAATGCCTGGTTCTGAAGCGCATCCGCGAGCGTTGGGAAGTACGTTTCCTCCCAACTGAATCCAGCAGGTCGGGCCTCGCTGTGCGTACCTTCACCGTGTGCATCAACCTTGCAGTACGGGAACTCACAAGAAGCCGTGGCGTGTGCGTCGGGACTTCCCTGCCAGGTCACAACGCGAAAGTGGGGCTGATAGATCATCCGCGGTTTATTCGGGTCGATGCGAGGCGGCCGCCGCCCGCGCCACCGATCGAGCGCGCCCATGCCGGGAAACGCGAAGCGACCCGGTGTCGAGGCTTCGCTTCGTTCTTCTTCGTCTTCGCGTTCGTCGTCAATCATCACCAAACCCCGAAGATGTCCAGCACCCAGACGAGGATGAATCCCACGAGGACGAGATAGAGAATCTCCCCAGTGCTCATCGTTTCCGTCGTTGTAGGCGCCTGCGTTCAGCTCTGGAGACTGGCTGAAGTTCCGTTATCGGCACGAACTGATAGGTGCAGACACGTTCCAACCCCTCCACGTCAAACGGATGCATCGGGTAGGTAGCGCACATCTGCGGGCGCTGTGATTGTCCATAGATCCCGCACGTGCGTTGCGCGGTCAGCTCCGTACACTTCAGCGGCACGTGCGCCAGCACAGCGCCCTGCTTCTGAATAAGAGACACGCCGCGTGTGGACAACCATGCTTCAAAGTCGGCGAATGGTGCCGGTGCGGACGGGGCGGGTGTCTCTCCACCAACAGGGAGACCAGCCCAGAGCCGACCGTCCTCCTCAAACAAGAACACGTCATGGAGATTGAGCCAACGCTCCCAGTCGTCGAACCCTTCGCGTTTCTTCACATAGCCGGCGACCGGAAGGCCGATCGAGATCGCGTCGCCGGCAAAACCATCGATCATCTCCGGGACGGCGGGCGCTATTGGTAAGACCATCGCCTCACAACAGGCGCCGCACCCCTCTGTACACCCACCTTGGCGAAGCCAGAACAAGGCACCATCTCCGCCGGGTGCGGTGCCGGTACCCGGAAAGACGAGCGGCGGATCTTCGCGTGCGTGTCCGCCGGTTTTGAGGCCGACATACTCGGGGTAGCGATCGCGCACCATCACGGTGCTCCGCGATCGTGTGTGAGAGGTGGCAACCCACGTTCTATACGAGCCTCGTTGATGGTGCGGAAGGACACGTCGGGTAAGTGTGGGCCATGCTGCCAGGCATACAGCCAGCGCTGATAGGCGACGATTACCCAGAGCGTGGTTGTGGCGACATTAGCCGCGAGCGCAAACCACCAGTGAAACGCGAGAGAAATGGTCAGCACGGGAAGGAGCAAGAGGGCGGTGGTCACCGACGTTCCGAGTGGGACGGTGGAAGCCTTGTGCCGGTACTGGTGGACAATGGTCGGTGCGAGCGACGCGGCAAAGCCAATACCGGACACGAGCAGCAGTGGATCGGCCCACTCGCGAATGATCGAGAGCATGGAACCTCCTAGCGAGACATACGACAGAACCGCAGGTAGTGGTGTCGGCAGACTGGCGTGGGAACACCGTTCTTGTCGATGACGTGCTCAATGATGCGGAGGCAGGTCGAGCGTAATCCGTGGAAGTAGCGACAGGTGTCCATCAGTAGTCCGAGCCTTGAAGGGGTGGTACTAACCCCGGTCTGTCCGGGTAGCGTTCGCGAAGGCAGTCGCGATCGACCTCGAATGACGCGGCGCCGAGCACAATGCCCCACGCGTGGTCGTTGTTCCAGACCATACCCGTGCCGTCCGCGGTCAGTGTTGGAGCGAACCACGACTTGAACGTGTTACCGGCGCGGTCGTGAATCGTGTAGCACGCTTTGTCGAGTGGGTACGGATCGGCGGGTTCCGGTGCATCGTCCCAAGCGGTAACGAAGAGCCCGGCCGCGATGATGATCAGGGTCGTTGCCAAAATCAGCATGCCTGCCAGCCGCGTAGCCTGGTGTCGCAAAACAAACCGAAGAAAACTCATGTACTGAAGCGTAGGTGGGGGGCCAAAATATCGCAAGAGCCGGGATAGAATACATGCATCGGATCACACCGATCGCTTCGAGGTGCGTGATGGCAGAAGATGCCCGGCCACAGGAACCTGAGAACAAGCCGATAGGGCAGCCACGCCAGGAAGCCGGCGATGTGTTCGGCGTCATCCTCGGCAGCCTCGAACGGCTGGAGGGCGCCGTCGGCCGCGTTGATCATAAGGTCGATCGCCAGACTGGACGCATGGACACGCTGGTAGATGCCACCAATCATCGGCTCGACGAGTTCCGAGAGTTTATGTCGGAGGAGCAGGAGAAAGCGCAGGCATATCGCGCCGAGCTGTCCCAAGCCTTTTTCAGTCACCAGCAGGTCGTGGCTACCGCGATCAGCTCGAAGGCCGACCGGACGGAGCTGCTCACCTCACTGGGCGTCAAGCTCCTGAACCTCTCCCCCATCCGTTGGGCAATCGGCGTGATCGGGCTCACCCTACTGACGAGCCTCGCCGCCACCTACCAGCACTGGGGCCGCGCCGTCATCCACGGGTTCAGTCAGCTCTTCTAGCCGTAGCAACACGAGTTCGCGGATCACATCCGCGTGACAGGCCGCCGGCGCGCACCAGCACTCCAGATCCACGGGCATGCCTTCAAACACAAAGTGGATGATGCGCGTCAGCTCCGCGCGGACAGCCGGGTCGTTTACGGCAGCGCGCGCGAGCCAGGTGCGGTAGCGGTTGATGACCGTCGCACGATTTCCGTCCAACCCTATCCGGTAGGGATTTCCAAGCGGTGATGGGCGTCCAACATGGATGCGGACGTGATTTCCCGAGTGGACAGGCGCGTAGCGCCGGTTGGTGACCGTGATCCGGTCAGCGAATGGTGTGTCCGTCACGACATGCCTGCGGCAGCGCGTCCGCTCCGATCCGCGTGTAGTCTGCGGCCTGGGCCGCGGAGAGACAGCGCGAGTGCTGTGAAAGGCTGAAGCCTCCCGTCCCCCACGGGGCGGTGCCCTGAACGCGCATCGTCGGTTCGCCGGCGGCATCCGGGCCGCCGCCGACAAGTGCGGGATCGGGCGCGGGCGGAGTTGACTCCGTTGAGGCATCCTCCTCCGTGGCCTTCCGCACGGCGTCGGCGGCGTCCTCCACCGCGGCGTCAACCGTCTCCTGACCGCGGGCCAGGGCGTCGGCGACCGGGTTTGACTCCTCCGTGGGTACCTGTTCCTCGGCGTCCTGAACTTCAGGTGTGTCAGGCATCATTCCCTCCCTCTAATCTCGACCTCTGTGATACGAACGACGAGAAATGAGTCCTCATCGTCCGCAGGGAGCTTCTCAGGTCTGGTTGGCTCCACCGGGCGCCGGGGCGATCCTGCTGGCTCTGGATGCCGACGCCATCCTGTTGGCTCTGGATGCGGCTTCATGATGGTGGCACCTCGTCCGGGTGGAAATAGCCCCGGCAGTTCACCCCACCAAAGGGGCGGACGCCGGGGAACGTCGTCTACTTAGTCGGCGCGACCTTCTCGACGACCGCCTTAACGCCGGCGCTGTAGAGGCCGCTTGCCATGAGGCCGGAGACCACGCTGATCGTCGCGAACTCCTGCCACCCGTTCACAGGCGACCAGTTCATCGTGATGGCCGTCCAGACGAAGCCGGCGGCGATGGAGATGACGGCGTTGAAGCGCGCCGGGATCTCGGGGACGGTGCGCTTGACGACCTCGGTCAGTGCGATGATGAACGGCATCGAGATGGCGGCTGCGGCAATCAGGGGTTCCATGACATCCTCCTTGGCTCTCACCAGCGTAGGCCCACGAAAAATATCGCGCAAGGTGACGTGCCCCTGAGGATCGATCCGGGTTTTCACGAACGGCCGTTCTAACAGCGTTGGAATTTCCCGTCCCGGAAGACGATCACACCCCACCCCTGGAGTTCATCTAATGCATCGTTGAAGACAGCTCTGCCGGATCGAGCGAGACGCCGTTGTAAGTCGCGCCGCGAAAGGGCGCCGTGCATAACAAGGGCGCGAAGAATGCTGTATGCCGTCGTCGCTTTGCCGCCGCGAGGAAGTCGCGCCGAGGAAACCGCGTCTTCAAGTACCTCTCGGGCCGTGTCCTGTTGACGCTGATAATTCGCCAGATCGGCATGGTCGAACCATTCCTCGATACCGCTGGCTTGGTGTAAATCCCGCAGCAGCTCAGGAGTCTCCTGAAGCCACTCGCCCATCATCCGGGAGTGTTTTGCAAGGAACTGGCGCTCCAATGCCCGTACGCGGTCGGTTGAACCCGGCACGGAGATGATGGGCTCCAGCGGGTAGGGGTTGCCCGTTTGGAGAGACTGGACGCGTGCGCGAAGGCCGGTATCGGTTGTAATGCCGACCTTCACGTGACCATGCCCATCCGAGAGCGTGTAGAAGAGCATGGGGGCAGTCTATAGGGTGTTATGAAATTTCGCCATGTCGGCTGTTTGTTGGCGCACACAGCATACGTAGATCACGCGTAATTGTAAAGAGATCCTATCATTTACCGGGTATGCACGTGAGAATCGGATCTGCTTTATAGGCCGACAAACAACAGACCCTTGAAGAATTCATAACAGGTTCCACTCGCCAACCTGCCAACAACGCCGACATCTCAGAACTGCATAACACCCCGCGTGGAAACGACACTTAGCCCGAGGCTAAATATCAGGGTACGAGCAAAATCGCGCTGCCTCGGCGCATCCCCATCCCCTCGAAGAAGGCGGCCCGGCCCGGATCGAGCGGGAACCGCGGGTCGTCGGCGAGGAACCGGCCGCAGGCTTCGGCGAAGTCCTCAAGCAGCCAGAGTGCCGTGTCCCGGCGTCCCCATGCCGGGAAGCCACCATCCGCGGCCGCCACCACGGGTAGGTAGGCCGCGGCCTCGGTGGTCGTGAGCCACTCGTGGAGATCGACGGCACTCGGGGGCGGGCCGCCCGGCTGGGGCTCGGCGCCGGTCTCGTTCAGGATGACCTGGTGCTGGTGGCCGTGGCAGGTTTCATGGGCCGCCACCTTGAGTGGCTGGCCCGGCACGAGCACGATCTCGCGCGTCGGCGCCCAGTAGAAGTTAGCCGGCCCTCCGAAGGGACATTGGCCGTCCGAGGTGCATCCGTTGGGGGATTTGTACACGTGCAGCCCGGTCGGGGTCACGAAGGGCGTGCAAGCGAGGGCGGCCGCGGCGGCCAGCAGGACGGCGAGGAGTAAGTGCTTCATACTGACAATATCGGCCGAAATCCCGAAATATTGCTAGTCCGCGTGCAAAATTTTCGGAGACTCGCTAGGTTGGGGCGTGAAGCGACTCCGCCACGCGTGGAGGGCAAGAACGTGTGACACCAGAAGAGACGGCTTGGGTGGCAGGACTTCTTGAAGGGGAGGGCTGCTTTCGTATTGGCGCACGCGGCTACCTCGTCGTTGTTTGCTCAATGACCGACGAGGATGTAGTGCGCCGACTCCATCATCTCACCGGCATCGGATCAGTTCATCGAAAGAAGCCAGGGCGACCCGGACACAAACCTTTATGGCGCTGGGAACTCGGCAATCGGCGCGAGGTCGTCTCACTAATCAACGCCTTGCGGCCGCTCATGGGAAAACGTCGAGGCGAGAAGATCGACGCGATGCTGAGGTTTCACTCAGAACACCCGTTGCGTGTGCGGGAGCGCGGGTTTCCTGAGCACGGCACACGCTCAATGTACGTCCGCTACGGCTGTCGGTGTGACCCGTGTAGCACTGCTAACCGAACCTATAAACAGTCTCTCAAGGAGTGCGCAGCATGACCGCCATCGTCGGATACATCGACCAGCAAACCAAGAAGGTGTACATCGGCGGGGACTCCGCCGGCGTTAGCGGTTACGACCTTCACGTCCGCGCCGACCAGAAGGTGTTCGTGAACGACGGCTTTGCAATGGGGTTCACGACCTCGTTTCGCATGGGTCAACTCCTCCGCTACGCGTTCGAGCCGCCGCTTCACAAGGACGACGCCGACCTGATGGAGTACATGGTCACGGACTTCGTGGACACGCTGCGCAAGTGCTTGAAAGAGGGAGGGTTCGCGGAGAAGAAGTCCGAGCGTGAGACGGGGGGTACGTTCCTCGTCGGCCACCGCGGGCGCCTGTTCTATATCGAGGACGATTACCAGGTCGGCGAGATGGTCGTGCCGTACTCGGCCGTCGGCTGTGGCGACTCCTACGCGCTCGGTGCGCTCCGCATCTTGCATGAGACCGCCTACACGCCCGAGGAGAAGGTGCGGCGCGCGCTCGAAGCAGCCGAAACATACTCCAACGGCGTGCGCGGGCCATTCCACATCGTTTCGGTCTAGCACAGGAGCATCCCATGCGTCCGCCCACTGTCATGTTCGACATCGACGCCGTGATCGGCAATTTCAACGCGCCGGCAACCAAGCTCGCGGAACGCCTCTTCCCGCAGATCCGCGGTCACTTGCCGCGCTCTCCGCATGAGGCGAAAACCTGGATCTGGCAGCACTCCGTTCCCACATGGACTGACGAGATGGATCGTGAGCTGTGGAAGGCGATCCGGGCCGACGCCATGTTCTGGTTCGATCTACCGTGTCTTCTCACGCACGACGAGGTTTTCCGCATTCGCGCACTGGGGGACGTGTACTACGTCACCAACCGTTCGGGCGACGGCGTGAAAGACGTAACCACCGCGTGGCTTCGTCATCACGGTCTCGGGCATATGTCGCATCGCCTGATCTGTTCGCGCGAGCCCAAGGACGAGATCGCAGCGGAGATCCACGCCGAGTACGCGATTGAGGACAACGGCGACAACGCGCTGTTGCTCCTACGTGCCGGGGTGCATACCGCCGTCCTTCGGTATCCATACAATGATGGTCACCACCCAGCCATCCGCGACAACGGCGGCGCCGTTGTCCATTCGGTCTCGGAATTCCTCGACCTGATCCCGGAGACGCGATGATCGACGGAGACGCAGCGGGCGCCGCGATAGTCGTGTTCCTCATCCTCTCCGTGGTAGCTGTATGGTTGGCAACGTCATGACGGAGGAAGAAGCCCGTGCTTGGATCGGCAAGGAAATCTGCCTCCATTGGGAGGAGCCAGGACTTCCACTTGACGACGCATTCGCCACGCACGTACGCGATGGCGGCATGATCGGTCTCGTTCATGAAGTCGCCGACTTCGGGAGCGGTCTCGAACTGACCGTCGATTACGGCTACGGCGCCCCGCTCTCGCTAATTACGCAGTTTCATCGACCAGACGAGTGTCCAAACATCAAGGAGAGTTCGTGATGGCGTTCCCGTGTTATCGTCTGTGGAAAGTTGAGGATGAGTGGCGTACGGTCTCTGGTGGCGCGCCGGCGGGCCTGCTCTACACGTGTCGGGAACGGAACTCCCTCACGCGCCCGGATGCGCATGTTCCGCTCTGTCCGGTCTGCCAGATCGCTGATACACCCGAAAACGCTTCCGTGGATGAGACCGGCCACGAGGCGCAGCGCTGACGCCGCGGGCCGATCTTCCCGAGGGATTCCAGACACAGCAGCTCCGCGCCCAGAATGGCCCGGACTGCCTCTGTACGGTCTATGTTGACTGGGCACTCGACGGGCATTGGCGCGAGGTTTGCATCTACGTCTGCGAGTCCTGTCGCGCGCGGGCCGCGCTACGCCTACTAGAATATTTCGAGGCGTGATAGTCTTTTTCTACGAGCCGGTCTCGCCAGGCGGGGGGCGAACCGGCGCGGAGAGGTGGCCGCCGGTCTTGCAGCCCACGGCGCGGGCCGGCGGCCCAACACATGAGCAACAGCGAATCCTCTCACGCCGAACGTTCCTTCCTGATCAGCGTCGGGGATCTCGTCGCGGAACGTGCCCAGGCGCAGCCAGCCCGCGTTCCCATCTCTGATCTCGATAACCCGCTCCTTCGCCGGTTGTTTAACGCGGGCTGGGAGGCAGGGCGCCGGTTTGAGCAGGCAACGCGAGCCGGCATCATCACCGCAGATCCCACCGACCTTCCCACCATCTCCGGTCAACAGACATGCAAGGTGTGTGGTCGCCCCGACAAGTTCGATTTCCACGTCCCGGACGCCGTGTGGACGGAGATTGTCCCGGAGCAGTTTCGAAAACGCGTGGTCTGCCTATACTGCTTTGACGATTTTGCCCTCTGGCGCCGTGCGTCTTATGCCTCGGCGATCACAGAGTTGTATTTCGCCGGGCGCGCGGCAACGTTCGTGTTCAACGTCGATCGTCGCGTTGATCACCCCCGACTCGACCAACGACGTTGATGTCACCAGGGCCATCCCCGTGTCCGCAGCAGGCGTGAACAGTAGCATAGCCGGCGGCCCATAGCAGTCCCACCGCCTCGACGAGACAGCGATCCACCTTGACTGTGGTGTTTCGGATGCGGTTGGGCGCGAGGCAGGGTGACGGCGGCCGAATCTCGACGACATCTCCCCATACGCACATCAGTCGGTCACCAGCTTGAAACGCGCGCTCCCGGATAACAGGCGGTCGATACGCAGGCGACTGCGTTGCGCTTGCCGCGGGCAGGCACACGTGGACGATGTGTCCAGTTCCACGTAGACGTATGGCGGTTTGTGGCGGACGATCCGTACGCGACGGCCCCGCATGCGCGGGTCGCGATCCTCCCAGACCTGTCCGACGGCAACACGACCCGTCATGCGAGGATGTTGATGACTTTGGCGCTGCCGCCGTGCCCCTGTGGTCTCGGTGCGCGTTGCTGTTGCAGCTCCTGCCAGAGGTCATTGGCTGCGGCCATGCCCTGTTTCTGAATGCGCTCGTCAGGATTGGTCATGTCCCGCACGGCGTACCCGAGCCGGTACTCGATGTCGCGAAGTGTCAGGTCGCTCACAGTTTTCCCTCCTCCCAGTCGTGGATCAGCTTGTCAGCCGTGGTTGCGTGGCCGATCCCAACAAGCGTCAGGTACGAATCGGCGATGGCGCGTGAGACCAGGCGATACGTTTCACACGCCGGCACCCAGCGTGGCCCTTCCTCGGGATGATCCCACGCGAGCCGCTGCGCGTACCGAGCGCAATGCGTGCGATGAAGTCGTGCCCGAATGAGCTGGTGTTCCAGCCGTCCGCGAAACTCGTTCAGGAGTCCCTGATCCGTTATCGATGTCGCCATCCTCGTCACTCGCATCCATGATGCAACAGCTCGGTGCGAAGAAGCCGTCCTTGAGACAGCACATTCAGCGCGATCCCTTCGGCTTGTTAAGGACTTGCCCGTTCGAAAGAAACACTGTCCCGGCCGGCCCCTCAAACGCAAGCGGCATGCGGGGGGTTGGATCACCGGGCCGGCTCACTATCACGATCGTGGGCTTGCATCGCATTCTCATGTTGTCAGTGTACCTCGCTCAAAATATTCCTAGCGCCGCCGCAGGAGTCGGCGCACTCGGCGCACTCGGCGGTAGCGGTCGGGGAAGAGTTCGGCGCGTGTTCGACCACACCGAACGCAACGTTGGCTACGCCGTTCCATGCCCCGGTTGAAGGGCAGGAACTTATGTCCGCGGAGCCAGCACCATGTCAATGCGTCAACCCCCCTCGCGTAGCCAACCACATCTGGAAGGCGATCACGTCAAGTTGCGCCAGCTCTTGCGGTTCCAGCCCCGGCTCCACGTCCTGCGGGAGGCTCTCCGCAGCCAGCATCTCAATCTCACGCATGGTCTCGTCGCCGAGGTAGCAGCAGGCCGGCGCGATCTTCTTCAGCACCTCCTGTACCTTCTCGGGCCGGGTATCGGGGGCGATCATCTTCTTCGGTACACCACCCAACTCGCGCACAAACCGTTCGTCGTTGAACAGGCGCTCCTGGAGCAACGCTGTGGCCGCAACGCCGTTACCGAGGCGTTGGAAGTAGGGCATCCAGTGTTGTTCACACCAGAGGCGAAGGGCGTGTTCTAGGTCGGAAGCCATCTACGTCTCCTAACGGAAGGCGGCCGCGTTCACGATCCGGCCGCACATCATGGCGACATCGTGCGCGGATTCTTTCACGATGTACGTACGGCCGATCTCGCCCTGTCCCACGACGACGGCCGTCTTTGTCCCCTCGGAGTAGGACGTTCGCGTCTCCACGACGATGATCGCCTCGGGCCGCAGATAGAGGTCGTTTCCGTCCGGTGTGTGTAGCGCGATCATGATTCCTCCTCGGGTGGCGGGGGCAGCGGCATCCAGTGGGTGAGGAAGCCCGCTTCGTATTTGCGGCCGTCCCTGTCACGCCATGTCTGCGCGCCGGAGCCGTAAAAACTGCCCCAGCGAACTGCTCTTGGGTGGGCGCCAAGATCCTGCCGCTTTCCGTAGTCTTGCCTGCACGCCAAGATCGCGGTGCCGTCTTTCGGTGCTGTATTGATCGGTTGCCATCTCATGGTGCTGTGCGATTAGAACCAAGTCGCGCTGGAGGCGCATAGGCCGGACGCGCGATTTCTTGTTCTTTCTCGATGACGTTGGGCTCGCGCCCCCATCTGGATGTCACCCACCAACAATGCCCACAATCCAAACAGGTGCGGTAGAGCGCGGAGAATCCCTGCTGTAGGCCGTGACTCTTGTTCTTGCAATTCGCGTGCGTGCAGGGCCGCTCGACGATGTAGAACCACTCTTCCGTGTAGTGGACGCGGGCCAAGCCGTGCAGGCGTAGACGACAGCGGAGCTTCATATCACCAATCCTTTGAATCAGGCACGACGATCAACAGAAACTCTTTCCACGGCTGACACCAGATTACGTCACTCTCCGCGGGCGACTGTTCAAGGCGAACCCCAGCACATACGGCGCAGCCCATCCCGGCATAGGCACCTTCGACCATAACCAACGCAACGCGAGCCGGCGCAGCAACGTCACCAGCCGTTCTCCTTCCAGTTCCGCAGGCGACGATGGAGCGTGTAGACGACGGCCCACAACGAGACGCTGATCAACGAATCCATCGTCCCATCGAAGTCCGCCTGCGCGATCTCGAAGGGCAAGTTGAGGATGGAGAGCACCGCGCCAACACCGAAGATCCACAGCACGAGTGTGCTCATGACGGCGCTCGATACCCACCGGACGATGGCGTCACGGAGGGCCTCGCGCTTGTAGTCGAGCATGGCTGTGCCGTCGCACTTCCAACCACAGATTATGCATGCGAAATACAGGGGATCGGGTTCACCGGGGCCGCCGGTTGGAAGGCCCCATCGGTGGCCACGCCAGCGGCAGATCGTCTGTTCCTTGAGCCAGAGCCAGAGGTTCATTTTAGTAGCTCCTCTTCGAGGGCTTTCTTGGCCCGTTCAAACTGCTCGCGCGCAGTGACCTCATCCCACTGCTCCGAGAAATCCCACATCTCGACATCGATCGAATGTGAGACGGATTTGCCCCAGTCCTCAGTCTCGCGTAGGACGAGAACGACGCGGTGTTTTCGCGGAACGCTCACTTTCCCGGCCTCCCACTACGAACGACGCGGGCACACCCCCCGCGCCGACAACCTCCGGGAAAGAGCGCGCCGGGGTCGTGGAGGCCGAAGGCACAGAGCAATCGCCCGATCATTTGTCGTCCACCTCAGATGGCAGCTCCTCGATCGTGACCTTCAGTCGCGCGCCAGGCTTCGGCGCGATCTGTGGGTCAGCGTTGAAGTACACGGATGCCGCCGCGGCGAAACTGAGCGCTTTGCGCATCTCGCCTCCGCCGCTGGTCGCGCGCACCGTGCTCTGCTCACACAGGACGTTCTGCAATGCGCCGAATCCCCGCGGCACTCGGCGCAGGTCGGCCGCACGGACGATCATCTCGATCGAGTACAGGTATGGTTCCCGACGGTAGGCGAAAATGTGCGTCGTCTCGGTCGGAGTTACGCTCAGTCGTTCGGCGTGGAGATCACCGGGAGTGGGCTTGCTGGGAAGGGTCATTGCGTCCTCCTTGCTCCGGGCATTTGGCTCCGGGCGGTAGGGATAGTCTGGCGCGCCGCAGGATATTTCAAAAGGGCCTACGATACCGTTTCTCGTGCGGTGATTCGAGCCTATTCTCCGTACAAGCTGGCGTACAGGGAGGTCTTGAACGTGAAGGCGTATGAGGTTGGGCCGTTCTCGCGCAGGTAGGCCAGCCGCTCCTCCCCATCCTCAACCGTAGGCCGGTGTCCGGCTGGGACGCACCAGAGCACGTTCGCCTGGGCCACGTACTCGAACCATTCCCGGCGCCGGCGCAGCATCTCCAGATGCCCGCCGCGGTAGGTGAAGACGCGCAGGTCGCCGACCGTTTCCCAGACCGTCAGGTTGATGATGAGGCCGTCCTGTACGCGGTGCGCGAGGCTGTTGCCCTCATTGACCTCGTAACGCCAGACGAAGCCCGGCGCCTGGTCGCCCAGCACGTTCACACGCGCGACCTCTGCGAGGAAGTCCGTCAGCTCCTCGGGCGGCTTCTTCAACCGGGCCACGTTGTATTGGGCGATGTGAAATTGTGGCGTGCTCATTTTTCGACAACCAATGACACTGTTTCACACTGTTCCACACATCGTGAAACAGCCCGTTTTCTGAAACAGTCTAGCCATCACGCACCGATCAGATGGAGCCATGTCTCGAAGTCCTTGTTGCAGAGGACGGCCGGCGACCGCTGACGGCGCAACAGGTCGATCGCCATCGATCCCGACATCCCCTCGGTGCGCATCAGTACGAGCGCGGCAATCAGAGCCGATCTGTTCAGGCCGGCCTGGCAGTGGATGAGTGTGGCCCCGTCCGAGACGCAGTACGACGCGAGCAGCGCGACGTGCTCCAGTAGTTGCGTGTCCGGCAGGCCCGCGTCGTACAGGTAGAAGTAGGACTCCGACCGGAGCTTGTGCTTCACCCGGTAGCGCTCCCACGGGTAGAGGGAGATCAGGTGCTTGAAGATGTTCGGCAGGATCAGCCTGTCCGTGCAACCGCCCGTCCACAGATTGCCAGAGACGTGCGAGACGTAGGGCACGTCGAACGGCGTGGTTCCGTGGATGGCGATCCCGGTCATACGCTGCGTCCGCGGGTCAAGGTTCAGAGGAATGGCGGTGGGATCAGTGTTCACTGGAACCTCTCACACGGTCAAGGACATTCACCCGCTCTCCACAGGCATCACAATAGAGATAGTGTCGATAGAAGTTGGGGATGGAGGCTGCTCCACTCTCCACCTCATCCCACAGGTGCATGCCGCGGGGACAGCACCACCACTTCCAGATCCTCTTGAACCAACCCAGCACGCCTGGATAGGTGTAGCCCCAGTACGTCATCCCGTTCGATTCTCTCTGACTTTTGTGCAGTCGAAGGAAGGCAGGCGGGTAGGGGAATGACCCGTCATCCTCGACGCAGAGGCAGTTACACGATGCCACGTCGTCGCAGAGATTAATGCTGTGAATTCCACGGAGCATGCGGCATGTCGCGCACATCCTCTTACCCATTGCCGTCCTCTTCGATTTTGTACAGGCCGTACTCCCTGGTGGGAATCCCGGCATTTCGAGACAAGGCAACCATGTGGGTGGTGCCCGGCGTCTTGCGACCGTCGTAGAAGGCGAGCACGAGATCGGGTTTCCCCTCTTGGAGCATTCTCTGATTGCGGATGCGTCCGGCCTTTTCGCCATATCGATCCCAGTCCGCGGGATAGGCGACGACTACCATGCCGAGGTCAACCGCGAGTTGCGCAGCAATGGAGTCGGCTCCTCGCGCGCCCCCGTGCATAACGGTCACCCGCGCTCCTGCCGGGAGTTGTGCAAGCGCGTCCCGGATGAACGCACGCCGGCGAAATGTTCGGGAGCCGCACACGAGGACACGCAGTGCGGCACGACTCGCGGTTCTCCCTGCTTCTATAGGTTCAGTGCTCATGGGGACAGTGTGCCCCTCCCTGCCCGCCTCGATGATGATGCGGCCCTCAGTTCAGCGTCCTGCTGGCGGGCAGTCTGGCGTAGCTGATAGAACACTTCGTTCGTTATGCCGCGTCCAAACATCTCTGTATTGGCAAGGATGACGGCGGTCTCCATCGGCCCCGGTGCCCATGTGTTC
>Ga0209751_10000249_pt1 | contig 57230 bp, 89 predicted proteins | sample RifCSP13_1_FD_184019 | JGI IMG/M metagenome (GOLD analysis project Ga0209751, IMG submission 184019) | Soil microbial communities from Rifle, Colorado - Rifle CSP2_sed 13_1 (SPAdes) (version 2) | ecosystem: Environmental > Terrestrial > Deep subsurface > Rock core/Sediment | place: Rifle...
TGCCCACACAGCAGCCGCCTGCGCCGTCTCGAACACGCGCAGCCGGCGGTCCTCGTCGTAGAACGTCTCCCGGCCGTCGACGACGATGTAGCCCTGCTGTCCGGCATGCCACTCGATCGCCAGCCGTGGTGTGCTCTCCCGTTTCACTTGGCCTTCTCTCTCTCTGGATGCAGCCCGGCGCGCTCGAGGCGCTCCAGCGTTGCCGCCACGAACTGAGGCTCCAGCTCGATGCCCACGCCCCGCCTGGCCAGCTCCTCGCACGCTAGGAGTGTTGCGCCACTGCCAAGGAATGGATCCAGCACCGTCTGTCCCGGCGAGGTCGAGTTCTCAATCGCCCGCAGCGCCAGGCCCACGGGCTTCTGTGTCGGGTGCAGATAGTCCTTGTAGGCGTCCACTCGCACGTGCCAGACGTCCGTCTGCGAGTCGTCGACGATCCGGATCCGCTCTACTTTGCCGTCCAGGATGAACCGCCTGTCCGTCCTGCGTGGCTTCACCGCTCGGACTTCCACCGCCTTCCCGCCTGGCCCGATAAGCACTACGCCGGATCCCAGCATCGCTTCGTCGGCGTTCCCGACGTCGGGAGCCTCTGTGGCCACCTCCCACACCGTCGTCTCTCCCGCCGGAGGCCGCATCGGCCTCCGGCCCTGGCGCACGGCGTAGATGCACGTCTCGTGCGCGTACGCCAGGTCCGCGAAGCTCAGCGTCGGCCGATTCTTGACCCATATCACCAGGTGGGCCACGCGCAGGCCGTTGCGCTTCAGGGCGTCGTAGAACACGTCCATCGTGGTCTCGGCGCACCACACGTAGTGTGCTGCCTCGGGCTTGCTCCGCCGGGCGATCTGTTTGAGCGCCCCGAGCAGCATCCCCCTAAAGCCCTTCAGGCCCTCGGCATCCCAATCTCCCCTCAGCGCTTCCCACTTCCCGTTGTGATCCCGATAGGCGATGCCGTAGGGCGGATCCGTGTACACGAGGTCCGCCTTATCCCGGCCGAGTGCCCGCTCGTACGTCTCCGCCAGCGTGCTGTCCCCGCACACTAGTCGGTGACTCAGTCCGGCGTCACTGTGGCTCCTGGCCGTCCATGTGTCCCCCCGGCGCACCCGCCACTTCGCCTGCAGTTCGTCGTTGCCTGGCACCGTCGCCGTCGGTCGCTTGCGCTTGCTCGACAACATGGCCGTCAGCCGCCTGGCGTCGTCGCTATCGAAACCGGTCCCGGCCAGCCCGGGCGTGCGCCGCATGGCCTTGCTCAGCGCCTTTAGCAGCTTGGGCTCGTGCCAGCCGCCGAGTTCCACCAGCCGATTGTCCGCCAGGGTGTACGCCTTGCCGTCCTCCGGGCCCAGGCGGATCCCCCGCACGACGGGAGCCAGCCACATGCCGTCGGCGTCGACAGCGATGCCGGCGGGCCGTTCTTCCTCGGCCGCCATCGCCTGGCGCAGCCGCTCGAGCCGGCCGTGGCCTGCCAGCACGAGCCCGGTCTCCTCGTTGATGAGCACCGGGCTGACGAATCCGAAGCGCGCCATGCTTTCGCTCAGCGCGCCCATATCGTGGTCCTTGCTGTTCTCGGGATCCGGCCGCAGCGCGTCCAGCCGCATGTGCTCGACCGTCAGTTGTGTCCCCCCTGGGGTTCCCGGCTTCGCCCTGGTCACGCCGGCATCATAGCACGACTTCGGAGGTAGACGGTGACATGCCAGCCCCGCCAACATGCGCCGCCCTTTACCGCTGGCCTGACCTCCCACCAGATCCCGGCTATCCGACGATCAGGCTTTCCCAATCCGCCGTGAGCGTCTGGTGTTCCCCTGGCGCGACCGGCGGCTCCTGATCAAGATCCTCGCCGTCCAGCCAGTCCCTGGCTCGCAGGGCTGCCTCAAGCACGTTCAGGCCCTGGCCATCGACGTAGTCGTCCGCCGTCTCGTCCGGGCTGAACCTGTCCTCGATCATGCCGCTGCTCAGCCCCAAGCGCAGCACTGTCACCTGGGCATCGATCGCTGCGCGGTGATCGTCTCCGAACGCACTGTGCGCACGCACCCTGGGCTTCATGGCCTCCAGCGCGTCGGCTTCGGCCTTCACTCTCTCCGGCGTTGGCTGCTCGCTCATACCAGGGGCCCTCCCGGTCCCCTCTCTGCCATCGATCATCCCCTCCTCCCCGGCGGCTCCGAGGTAGCTAACTCTGCCAAGGCCCTCGTCAATTCAACGTCGCTATCGTTCCATTCTGCTATGGTGTCTCCGGACAGGATGGCGCTGCCTATCTTGCTTCCTCGTAGGACAGCTTCAATGGCCTTTTTGTAACGGGCTGTGATAGCTGGAAGTCGCTCCAGCTCCCGCACCCGCTCCTTCGGCGTCAGTTCCCCGGCCATGTCATGGTCTCCAGCCTTCCCTGGGGGATCAGCATGGCGATCTCGTGATGGCTGGTCACCCGCAGGTACTTGCGTTCGACGGCCTTGATCGTCACGCCTCGCTGCTCGCCGTCGACGATCGGTTCCGGCAGCAATTCCGCCACCTCGCCAGGCCTCAGCAGGCAGACACGCGCCGGCCCACCGACTTCCTTGGTGGCACACACCAGCGCGACAAAGTCTCCGTTCGCTCGCAGCCGCCGAGCTTCGTCGGCCGGGAAGTTGAACGTCCAGGCCACTCCCCGTTCTCTCACCAGCGGCCGGGCGGCCATGCTCGTCTTGATCAGCAAGTCGCACTCGTCGTTGACCCGGTATCGGGCCCACGTCGCGCCCGGGCTGGTCTCGATCATGCGCAGCGTCGTCGGACGATCGCTCCTGACCAGTTTCGTCAGCACGATCCCGTGCAGGTACTCGAACTTGGCTACTGCCATTCTCACCTCCCTTTTCCTGCAAGCAGCCGCTCGTGAGCGGCGATGACGTCGTTGACCTCTCCGATCGTCAGGTCTCCCCTGGCGATCCGCACCAGCATCGACTCGCCGTCCTCGTAGCCGTCGGCCCAGGCCGACGTAGCCACGTCCTCGAGCGCCTCGAGCAGTTCCTGGAGCGCCGCCTGTGGGTTGCCCGCCAGAACAAAGCGATAACTGTAGGACTGGCGATCCAGGGACTGGCCGTGCCTGGGAGCTATCTTGACGACGTTCCACGTGTGCCGCGCTTCGTCGTCCAGCCGTGTGCCCCCCAGCGCCACCAGCGTTGCGTGCAGCGCCGCGGCCAGCCGCTTGCTGGCCACGCTGTACTCGCTGACCTTCCTGTGTCCATCGGGCCACGGATAGATCGTCAGGTCACTGACCAGGTGGAACACGCTTAGTTTCTCCCCGGGCTTCGCCTGGCGCAGTCGCCGACCGTCCCGCACGTCCGCGGCGCACGTGCCACACAGCGCAGTCATCAGCAGCGTGGTTTTGCCGCAGCCGCCGACGCATGGCACCGCCTTCAGCCGCTGACTCATACTCGCCTCCGCTCATACTCGATTGCTGCCTTCTCGGCCAAATCCGCCTGTTTTGACGCCTCCAGGATCCGGTTGAGCACTCCGTCGTGCCGGTGGTCCCACCGATGCAGGGCGTCCACGGCAAAGCGCAGGCGCGTCCTGGTCTCGTGATCCGGGTGGGTCTCGATGGCCCGCTGCAGGCTGTCAAAGGTTCCGCTCATGGCCGGCGCTCCGTGGCATCGATGATGTACTGCAGCAGCGCCGCCTTCCCGCTCTCGAAAATCCGTCTGGCGATCTCCAGGTCCTCCTGGGCCCGCCCAGCGTACTGGAAAGGCCCCGTCGATCGCAGCAGGGCGTCGGCCTTGGCCGCCTTCTGTTTCGCCTCCTCGAGAGCCTTGGCGTCGACGGCCACGCCGATGGCCAGCTCTTGCAGGCGCTCAATGAACTGCTCTGGAGTTGGTCGCACGCGCGCCCCGTTTGTCATGGCCGCCACTTTCCTGCCGGCAGATCCGGGAACAGCGCTTGCCCTGCCGCGGCCTCGAGCTTCTGGCCATCCGCGGCGATCGCCTGGGTCTCGCCGGCCGGCCAGCCAAACTCGCCTGAGCTCGTCTCTCTCACGGCATCCTCTCCCGCACTGCATCACAGAACGTCATCAGCTCGCCCACGTCCCAATCGCCGTTGGCGTCGGGCTTCGGGCACTGGACCAGCATTCGCCTGTCGTCGCGCCAGGCCTCGATGTGTGCCTCGGCTTGCCAGAGCGACTTCCCGCCGGCCCGGCGATACGCCGCAACTATGCTGGCCAGGGTCTCCGGCGTCTCGAGTGCTGCCGACGTCACCGGCGACGCCGCCTCGGCGATCAGTTTGCCGGCCTCCTCCTCGATCTCCGCCAGGCGTGCCCGCACCTCTTTGGTATCGATCCACGCCGTGTCTTCGCCGTTGGAGGCGGCCAGCGCCTCGAGCGTGGTCAGGCGATCGTAGGCTTCCTTGAGCTTCGTCGTCACTCGTCATCCTCCTCGTCGTCGTCCCGCTCCGCCATGTGCGGGGCCGGCAGCATCTTCAGTATCGCCGCCCCGATCGCCTGCTCATCGCTCGATCCCCTCGGTCAGGCGGTAGGCGGACCTGACCAGTTCGTCAAGATCTTTCTCGGACAGCTCATCGACAACCTGCTCCACCTTGGCCACTTTGGCGGTCCGGGTCACAACCTGTACCGCCGCTCGGTCGATGATGCGCCGGATTCGGCGCGCGTGCCACTTCTGTTTCCCTGTGAACATCCCTATCCTCCTCTCCCTAGGTCGCTCATGGCCGCGCCGCCACTCTGGTGATGAACCTGGTGTGCGGGCTGTAGATGGTCACATAGCGATTTGTCTCCGTGCCGTCAGCTCGCACAACCTGGCCCCTGATCTCCAGCTCGTCTTGCCATCTGATGGCGAACCGCAGGATCCGGCACCTGTGCGTGATCAGTCGCAGGTCGACTCGTCCCTCTTCGCTGTGCCACTCGATGACGTCCCCGACGCCCACCCCCCAGCACCGCCTGGCCACGACCTCTCCGATGGCGTTCTCTGCGTCGGCCTCGGCTCCCTCGGCCTTCTCCAGCGCCGCCTGGGCATCGACCCGGGCCGCCTTGGCTCGCCTGTAGGCGTCCTCGAGAGCCCTATCCGCCGCAAGCGTGCCCTTGATCGTCATTGCGGGCTCCCCGCCGCCTGCGACAGCGGCCGCGTCTCTTCCTCGCGGCGCTTGCCGGCAATCCAGGCGTCGACCGCCGTGCTCTCGAGCGTCCACGCAAACTCTGGCGCGACGACCACCGTCGGGCCCGGCAGCTCGGCGATGATCTCGCGCTTGAATGCCTGGTGGTACCGCGCCGCCTGCGGGCACCTCTCGGCGTCGAAGGCCCGGGCTTCCGTCGGTGTTTGGCGCTCACCAAAGTGGTCCGCCAGGATACTCAGCGCCAGGTCGGCCGGCCCGCTGCCGTGGTATCCCCACTCAAATCCCGTCGGGCTGTGCCAGACAACATGGCGCAGCGGCTCGGCGGGGCCGGCGACCATCAGCAGCCGAGTCACCGTCGTCTCGCCATCGGGCCTTGTCGTCTGCACATGGTCCTCGCTGAATGCCTGGACCGTCACTCGGCATCCGTCCGGCGCTCTCGTCCCTGTGTAGATCTTGATCATCCTGTGCCTCCTTTAGGGCTGGTGCGCCCTGCTCCGGGTCGGTCCCATGACCGGCCCGGCTCCACGACGCGCCTGACTTTATCCTGTGATTGCTGCTGGCCAGATCGCCGCGTAGACGTCGGCGAAGATCTCCGGCGTGATGAGCAGTCGCCTGAGAAGGTGCTCGAGCTCGTACTTCGTCGGCTTGCACTGGCTCCGCAACTCGACCCAAAGCTCATTCGAGAGCGTTCTCTGTAACTCGATGACGGCCGGGGATGGCTCCAGCATCCCGGCGTCGTCCAGATCCAGGCGCAGTTCCTGGGCGCGCCCCGTGATCACCGCTGGCCTCCGGTCCTCGCGCTTGCCAGCACGTCCTCGATTTTCTCAAACACCAGCCTGGGCAGTTCGTTCTTTCGCACGCCCAGCTTGTGACACACCACCTTGATCGCGTTGGCGGCCGTGTTGCGGGTGACCCCCATCGATGCGCTCACCTGAACATACGTCGCTCCCCGCGATGCCTGCCTGGCGATCAAGCGCTCCCGTGGGGTCAGCAACTCGGCCTCGTCAGCGAAGGGGTCCGCCAGGATCTCCTGGATCCTCTTCGTGGCCCGCAGGCCCTTGGCCTCCTCGATCGTCATCCCTCGCCTCCCGCCGTGTTGGCCGCCGCCCGGGGGATAAGGCCCTTGGCCTCGGCCCGGCCCACCACGATCGTCCAGGCCTCGAATTCCGTCGGGCCCATCGTTCCGGCCTGGGCTCGCACATCGATCCGCTCGGACCACTCGTTCACCCAGGCGGCCGTCGCCCGCTTGGCGGTCTCCAGCGCCGATAGCGTCTCCCCGTCCTGCGCTGCCCGCGTCCTGGCCGCCGTGTACTTGCCGCACCACGACGCCAGCCATTCGACCACGTCGCCTGGCTCGAACGGCGAGTACCGCAGCAGGAGTTCGACCTCTTTCCCCTTCGTGCCTTTGGGCAGCACGTCGCCGGCCATGAGCGACTCGATGATGTCCTTGGGCCATGCCGCTATGGCATCCGGCTTCGCGCTTGCAGCCGGCCGCGCACTCGTCGACGGCGCATCCGCCGGCACGTCGGTCGGCGTCACCGGCAGACCGTTGCCTTCACTCTCGCTCTCACCTGCGCCTTCGTCGCTGTCGCCGAGGTCCCGGATGAGCTCGCCTTCGATTGCTTCGTCCTCGTCCACGGCCGCCCGACTGGCCGGCAGACGCATGATGGCTCCCGGCTCGAGGCTCGGCGTGGCGCTTGCCTGCAGTGCCATCAGCCGCTGCCTCACCCAATTCGGATCCGCCTCGATCGACAGCAGGCTCTTGGTCATCCGCTTGCGCTCGCCCGTCCCTGGATCTGGCCGGATGATCTCTTTCGGCCGCCGTCGCAGCACCAACGGGATTCCCACCAGGCCCTGCTGGCCACCCAGCAGCCGGTAGGCCTCGAGTTGCTCGCTCAGGTGGACGATGTCGTACACGCTGCCAGTCAGCACCGTGACGTACGCCGCCCGGCGGAGCACCGGCAGCAGCGCCTTCAGTCGGCCGGCCGGCTTGCACATCAGTGGCTTGTCGTGCGCGGGCCCGTACATCAGCACCGGCTTGCTGCCGTCGCAGGCCCGGCGTTCTCCGGTGTCGACCTCGAGGCCGCCCTTGACGGACGGCGCACCCCTCTTGGGGTCGTATTCGTATTGCACCCACTCGCCGTCGCATCTGTGGATCATCCCGCCAGCGAGATAGGCTTCGCGCCAGGCCTCGAAGTTCTCCTCTACGCTGGGGAACGGCAGCAGAATGTCGATCTCGTCCGGCTTGCCCTCGGCCGCCGTGCCATAGTGCTTTTCGAAGATAGCCTTGGCCTCCGCCTCTCGCTCGTCGAACTCAACCCGAAAGTACGTGAGGTCCTGGCCGATCCGAGTCGTGCGGCCGCTGGCGTCTCGCGGCGCTGCCCCACCCTTGCGGATCCGCCCAATTTCAGGAAATTTCGCATGTCGATCGGTGAGTCCTTTTATGGGTGACACGAATTGCCTCTCTAGCGGAAGTGTTCCGCTGTATGGCATCGGGCGCACAAGCGCTCGATGTTCGACGGCTCATTGTTCCTTGGGTTTCTGTCCTTGTGGTGCCGAACCACTCGGGCCTGATCGGGCGCAATCCCACATCGATTGCATGGCCCTATCGGGAAGGCTTTCCTGGTTCGGCTCCTGGCTGCTTGGGGCTTTACGTCATTGCCCTTCCAGTTCCAATGTGCTTCGCCCTTCGGGGCCTTGCCACGATTGAATTCGTTCGCCCCCGGTTTCAGCCATGGCGTCCCTTTGGCGGCCTGTGCCAATCCGAAGCATCGTTTCGAACAGTATTTCGCCTTCGGATGCCTGCTGCGATCGACGGCCTCGTCTCCACATTGCTTGCACCGCCCGATGCGCCTCATCGCCGCTCCTCGCCCCATAGGGCTGTCTTGATGGCCCGCAGCTCGTCGGCCGCCAGTGGCGGCGGTGCGAGCTCTGGGTAATTGGCGATCACCTTGTAGTAGTCGGCCAGGTCCCGCTCCCTGGCGGCCTCGACTGTCGTCTCGCTGATGTGGCCCCCCGGCTGGCAGCCCTTCAGGCACTCCACGCGCCAGTCGACCTCGCCTGGCTGGCCCGGCACTGCATGCCCCATCAGAACGACCGGGCCCCAGCACTGCGCACATCGCCTGCGCCGCGCCTGGCCCCACGGCATCCTTGTCACAGCGGCATCTCCTGTTGCTGCACGCTGGCCCCGACTTTGTATTGGGCGTCCGGGTTCTCGGCCTTTGCGTCGTCGATCCAGCGCTTCACCATCGCCCGGGTGTTCGCCTCGGCTCGCAGCCGGCCGACGCCGTGATTCCATCCCTGGCATACGCACTCACATACCGGACCGGCGGCGTCGTAGCACCTGCTGTCGCACCGCCGGCCCGTGCCATCCGAGTTGCTCTCGACGATGAGCGCCGGGCTCACGCGCCTGCCTGCCGACGCTCGGGCAAATTGCCGAAGGCCGTGCGGAACCGTTCTTCGCTGGCCTGCTCCGCCTTCGCCTGGGCGTCGACCGGCTGGTACGCCCGGATGATGGCGTCGTCGATCTCAAGCGTCGTCTGCGCGCTGCCGAAACCGTGCGCGGCCCGCAGGTGGACCACCATCGGCTCTCGCGCGCGCAGTGCTCCGCACTTGGCGCACCGGAACACCGTGAGATCCGCCGATGCCTCGAGCACTCCTGCTGCGTCCGCCATTTGCGTCTCCCTTCCCTGTGTTGCGGTCCGGTTGACCGCTCCCTGGCCGGCCGCACACGAGTGCGGCCGGCGAAGGCAGTGGTCACTGGTCAGTGGTCAGTGGTCAGTCACTCGATGACTTCGCCCATGTCCTCGAGTTCCTGTCGTCCCCTGCCGGGGCTCGTCAGGCTCCAGCCACACCAACACCGTTCCAGCCGCTGGGTTACCCGGCCGTCCCGGTTGACGTGGGCGTGCAGCCCGCAGCCCGTGCAGACGTGGGCCGCACAGTGGTCGTTGAACTCGAACATGTGGAGCCCCGTGTTCGGATCCACATGCACGCACGCCGTGCGGCCGAACTCGGCCTCGAGCAGCGCCTCATCGGCCCGCTCTGCCGCCTCCTCGGCTGCGCAGTCGGCGGCATCGTGCTCGCTGTCCGGGTACAGGTCGGGCCCACTGAGGTCAGCGCCTTCGTCGGTCATCGCTTCTTCGCTTCCTGCTGGGCCTGCTTGATGAACACCAGCGCCAGGTTTGCATCGCCCTTCGGGCTCTCCAGCTGCTCCAGCGCCAGACCGAGGCTGCCAGCTATGTTGACGAACCTCAGGTATGCCTGGTCCAGCTGGTGTGCGATGTCCTTGGCCTGGACCTTCCACAGCGCCAGGTCCTTCTCGAGGTTGCCCTGGTCGGGAACCCACCCTGCCGGCGACCGCTTCGCACCGGCCTCCGCCGGCAGTTCGCCGCCGACGGCCGGTGCGAGCCCGAGCGTCTCCAGCAGCTCCCTCAAGTCGTCGACTCGCTGATCGAGCTCGTCGTTGAGGCTTGTGATCGTGCCGAACGCCGGACCGTCATCGAGCCCCTGGATCATCAGGATCCTGGCGGCCTCGGCTTCAGCCTGCGCCGCCTTCAGCGCGTATGCCAATCGACGGATCTGTCTCTCGATCTTCTCGTTCATCCCATCCTCCCGTGTCAGGGCCGGATCGCCCACCGAGGCCGGTGACGTCTCGTCGTCGCCGGCCCGTGGTCGGTTATCCGGTGCGGTCGATCGTGCTGCGCTTCCGATGCGGGCTCGTCTCTCCCGCTGCCCGCCTTGCGGCGTCGGCCGGCTTCAGCGGCCCAGCCTTCACACATCCCGGCTGGCTGACGACGGTCTCTGGCGGGTAGCCATACATGCGCTCGAACGCCTCCCGGGCCACGTCCTCCGGCGTGCCGGCGTCGTACATGATGAACAGGCCCTTGCCGTTTCCGTTTCCGTTGCGTTTGGCCATCCCCGTGTCCTATGAGTTGAGGCGGGCCAGCCGGCGACCATCCTGCAGCGTCTTGGCATTGGCCTGGCAAACCTCGGCGACGCGGTCGAATGACTCGCTCGCGTGCAGTACCTCGCCAGCAACCGTCCGCATTCCATCGGTGAACACGGTCGTGCGCTTGCTGTGGCCGTCCCTGATCGTCGTACCGGCGTGCCCGATCCCGGCGACGACCATCGCCGCGTAGACCGGGTCACTAGTGCTGGCCACGTACTCACCATCGAACGTGTAGACCTTCCACCTCGGTGATGCGCCCATGTCCCTGTGTCTCCTGGGCGGTCCGGTTGACCGCTCCCTTCCGGGGCCGACACCGTCGGTCCCGGCGTGGCAGCGTTCAGCGTCCGTTGGCGATCTCAACGAGTTGCCTTGCGTACTTGGGCAGTTTCTTGCTCAGCAGAGCGTCCTGCTTTTCGCTCAGCGTCCGGCCGGCCATGGCCTGTTCGGCGAACGACGTCAGGATCTCGGCGTCGACGCCACTGAAGCCGCGGCCATTGTGCTCGGTGGTGACGTGCGATGCCTGCTCGGTTGTCGTCTGCCGCTCGTACAGCGCCAGAAGCGCTCGCACCCTGGCCCGGCGATTCTCCGCCAGAAGCGTCCTGACGCGCTCGGCGGTCCACTCGGCGGCCTGCGCGTTCATCGCACCACCTCGGTTGTCGGCGGCAGCGCCTCGAGTTGGCGCACGACGTCGTCGACGACTTCCTGCTCATCCGGGGCGGCGTCGAGGCATGGCCCCCGGTCGTATTCAAAGACCGGCATGGTCATCCGCATGTCGCTCCGTCGGAGCGGGCGCTCGATGTACAGCTTGCTGATCCGCCCGCCCGCCATCCCGAATTCGGCGCTGGGCTCGTCCCACACCATCGCCTGTCCGCGCAGTCCGCCGCGAATGGCAAACCGCACCCAGCCGTTCTTCCGTCGGTGGTCCCGTGTGATGCTGATCTGGTGTCTCGTGGCCATTGCGGCCTCCCTGTGTCTGGCTCGTCTCATCAGGCCGGCGGTAGCCATTCGCCGGCGACGTCGGTGGCCATTGACGATGACGCGCGTCCAACCGCATGGCCATCGACGTTTCGACCTGGGAGTGGCCCTCGGCGCACGGGCGGCTCTCGGCTGGCATTCCCCCGTCCGGTTTCCCTGAGGCGTCCGCGGTCTCCCGAGTGAGCCGCAGGTCTCCGGCTGGGGTGACGCCGACATCTGGCCGGCCTCGTGCGCTGTTGCCGCTCCCACCGGCGGGCCCGACGGGTGTCGGGCTCGCAGGGTCGATGCGTCAACCGCTGTCACTCGCCTTGGCGCTCCCATTCAACATCGAGGTCCGGCTCGGGGCGCTCTTGCCGCCGCGGAGGAGGCAGCGGCCCGTGCGCCTGCGGGAGCGGACTCTCCGGCATCTGTGCCGGGCCGATATCGACGCCGCTCCTCGTGCGCTTGCTTGTCCTGGGCGGCCATTGCGGATTGAACGGGTTAGTCCGCATCTTCTCGTCCTCCCGGCCATTCGGCCATGATGTCTTCCGGCTCGCGTTCCTCGGCGACGATGCCGGTGTTGCCGTAGGCGTCCCTGGCCAGCCGGTATTCGATCATCCGTCGCTCGCGCCTGGGCTCGAAGCCAATCACCGTTCGGCCGATCGCCTTCCCGCGCCATCCCAAGCGCCTGGCGGCGGAGATCGCTCTCTGGCAATCCGCAGGCCGGCTTGTGTACACGTGATCGCTGGCCTTGCGGCAGACTCGGATCCCGTAGAGCCCGACCACCACAAAGCGTTTGCTGTTGTCCATCGCTCTCCCTGTGTCGGGCCTGTTTGCCCGCGCCGCCCGGCGACTCCCTTGCCTCTGAAGTGATCGTTGGCCAGGTGGTTAACGCAATGTCGTTCGCGTGTCGTCGGGCGGGGCCGGAGTTCAGGCTCAGCCTCGGATGAGCTTGCCGATCCAGGCCTCGGCTTCGTCGCTACTCTTGAAGGTGCGCTCAAGCGTGACGCTCGTGTAGTAATGCGTCTCGGTCCCGCCTCCGCGCACTCGCACATCGTTCACTTCGACGTGGACCATCTTGCGGGTCGTGCTCGATCCCTGCGTCTCCCACTCGGCCCGGGCGCTGTAGACACCGTCCTGCTCGACATGCTGCAGGCCGTTCGTTGCCTGGCGCACCACTTCGGCTGCTTGCTCTTGCTCCGTCAGTTTGGTAGCCATTGCTCTCCCTGTGTCTTGGGCTCGTGTTGCCCTTGCCGGCTCGGACTGTCGTCCGGGCCGGCCGGGGTTCACCAGCAGTTGGCGACGACGTCCTCGAGCACTTCCGCTTCCCGCGGCGTGCAGACCGCCATGATCGTTGCGACCTCTTCGTCGCCGATCAGATCCGGCTTCGCCCAGGCAATGGCCTTGGCGGCCGTCAGGCCGGTCCGCATCTGTCCGAGGTGGCGTTCGACTTCCCTGGCGACCCACTGGCCGCTCGGGCGGTCGACCGTGCCGAGGAACACCTTCGTCTGATGCAGGAACCTGGTAGCCATCGTCGTTCTCCCTGTGTCACCGGGCGATCCCCGGTCGACGGCGCAGGGCAGGTCACTCGGAGCCATGGCCTCGAGTCGTCTCTCCCGCCTGCGTCGTCGACCGGGCCCGACGGAAGTCGGGCCGGTTTCACTCTCTGTTGTCGTGTGGGGGTTTCCCCAGGGGGGCTGTCCGGTGCGGCTCCCATCGCCGTCCTGCCCTGGGTTCTCTTTCGTCCTGGTCCGCTCGGTCCGGGGGGATCCCGTTCGGCTGTTTGGCTTGCCTGCGGTGGGAGTCCGCCTGTGCGTTCCGGGGGTCTACATCGGCCCTTGCTCCGCCTTCTCTCGCCCACCTTCGGCCGCCGTCCTGGCCTCTGGTCCGTCTCGATCGGTTGGTAAGGTCCCTGTGTCCTACGCCCATCATTATCGCCGAGCCGGCCCTTTTTGTCAACGTCCGGCTGTCCCTGGGGGCCCGATTTTGTGCTCAAATCGGCTCTCATCAGCCTCTCATAATCGGCTGTGGCCGGCTACCGGCCGGGCGGCCCTTTTCGGTCTTCCCGTCGTCGGGAACGGTGCTATCATGCAGCGGGACCGCTCGGCGGCTACCACCTCGGGCCTTCGGCCTGCGGCCTTCCTGAGAGTGGGCTTCCCACCTGCTCTCGCCTTCTCCATCGGAAGGTCCCTGTGTCGGGCTGTGGGTCCTGACGGCCCGAGGTTGAAGTCGCCGAGCCACCGATGGAGCCACCTCTTCATTCCGCCCCTTCCCGTGTTCCGTTGCCCCGCCTCGAGGCGCTCGCTCGTCAGTTGGGATCCCTCGATGTCGTGAGCCTTACGCCAATCCTGGTGCGGGACGTCGTCTGGCTCGTGAACGTCGCCAGGGCGGCCGATGCCTTCCTCGAGGCGCTCACTCAGATGCGCATCGGCTTCGGCCAGCAGGCCGACGTCCATGGGGCCGAGGACGAGTTGCGGAGAACACTCCGCTCATGAGACGCCGCGCCCGGCCAGCCCTCAACTTCGAACTCCCGTCCCGGGCCCGGGCGCGCTCGACGGATCCACCGACATCCTGGCAGGCCGCTGCCAGCATCGCCGGTATCCGTGACTCTCAGGCGAAGATCTACTCGATCCTGCTGCGACATGGTCCGCTGCACGACGAGGCAATTCTGCCGCTGTTCGTTGCCGCCTTCGGTTCGATCTCGCCGTCCGGCTGTCGCTCTCGCCGTGCCGAGCTCGTCGACGCCGGCCTGGTGCAGCCCTTCCGTGGCGAGCCGCATCTCGTCGTCCTGCCGTCTGGCCGATCCTCCGTCAGGTGGGCCGCCATCCCCATCACTGACTGGCAGGCGGCTCGTGCTGGGCTGCCAGTCCAGCCGGTGCTCCTGTGAGCCTCGAGGCCATAACCGCCGCATGGCGCAACTCGCGCCAGAAGGGCGGCGCGCTTCTGGTGGTCCTAGCTCTTGCCGACTACGCCGACGACAACGGCCTCTCTTGGCCATCGATCGAACGCTTGGCTTCCAAAGCCAGGCTCTCCGACCGGCAGACTCAGGCTGTCCTTCGTGATCTGGCTACCGCTGGCGAGATTGCGATCGAACGGGGGCGTGGTCCGAAGGGGGCCAATCGCTACCGCATACTCTTGCCCATCCACTGGGGTGCAGTTTCTTCACCCCCAAAAGAGGCCGGGGTGCAGCCCGCCACGCCTGGGGGTGAAGTTTCCAGCACCGAGGGGGTGTTGCCCACCTCACCCGAATCCTCCAGAGATTCCCTCATGGATTCCACCAGTAAGAGGGCGCGGCGCAAGCGCCGCGCCCGCCCGGGTGTCCCTGCTGCCGTCGAGTTGCATCGCCGTATCACAGGCGTGTACCTCCCGAAGGTGACCTGGCCACGGGTGGTCCGTTCGGTCGGCGACCGCCTCTTGCCCTGGGGCCGCCTCTGCAAGTCCTGGGTATCCCGCGGCTATCGCCCCTCCAATCTGGAGGGCCTGCTCGATGCCTTCACAAACGGCGCTGGCGGCCCCCGCCGTCCGCCGCGAGTCGGTGGCTCCCGGCCTTCGGGGCTCGACGTCCTGCGGGGCGTCCATTCCGCATCCAAGGAGCGTGAGCGTGGCCATTGACGAACCCGATCGCCAGCGTGTGCTAGAGCGCCTGGCTCCCCTGGTCGCTGCCTTCCCGAACTTCCATCCCGATCCGGCCACGTTCGAAGCCTACGTGCTCGTCCTGGTCGACGTGGATCCACTGCTGCTTGAGGCGGCCATCCTGCAGCTCATCAGTCGGCCGCTGGAATTCATGCCGTCGCCTGGCCGGATCCGGGAGGAGGCGCTCGACCTCATGGACGGCCGGCTTTCCGGGCCCGATGCCTGGGCGCTGGTCGCCCAGGAGCTCCGACGTGGAGTTGGTCACTTCACGGGCCCGGTCGTCGCTTACGTCCCCGGATCCGACCAGCCGGTGACTTCGTATGGCGAGGAGCCCAGGGTCCCGCCTGATGTCCAGCGTGCCGTCGACGCCGTCGGTGGGTGGTCGCGGCTCAGGTCGTCCGATAACTACTCCGCCGATCGGGCCAGGTTCCTCGAGGCCTATGCCGTCTACGCTGATCGCTCGCGCAACGATGCCCGGATGTTACCTGCCGTACGCCAGGTCGTGTCCGCCCTTGCCGGCCGCATGCAATCACCGGCCCTACTTCCGAAGGAGGCCCCCCTTGCTCGCCGCTCTCTCGACTCTTCCTGACACCACAAGGTATCCCCTGTCGCTGGGCTGGCAGTCGTCGTCGATCTCAGGCGGCTGCATGAGTTGCACGCAGCACACTCTGCCCTCCGGCGACACCGTTTCGCACACTGTTCTGGTCCTCCAGCTCTCGCGCAACGGCTTCATTGCCCGGCTCTGTCGCCTGTGTGCTCGCCGGCTGCGCGTGATCATGTCTGGAGCGGTCGCCTGATGCCGCTCCCCCTGCAGTATCCATGGCCCGTGAAGCCCTTGACTTCCGTCTTCGATCTCCGAGTGGGAGACCGCGTCCCAGCGATCCCCTCGGTACCAGCCAATGCCGCGCAGCCAGGTTGTGCCAACTGTCTTGATCACGGGATCGTCTACGCCTATGAGGTGAAGTCCGGCGGCGGCAAGGTCCACTACTTCGACGACGGCCGGAACTTCCCGCGCATGATGTTTGCCGAGTTGCTCTCGGCTCCCTGTCCCGTGTGCCGGCATCCTGCGGCCCCGCCAGCACAGCCCGAAGGGGCACGCACGACGGTCGATCTCAACCAGGAGGAATTGCCGCTGTGATCCCCACGCTCGCCGAACTCGAGGCCACGTTGCTGCGTCGCTGGCTGGGCTTCGCCGCCAGTGCCATCGGGGGCTCTGGCACCGGGGCTGCCCTGGGTGCCTCACTGACGGGCTTGTGCGGGCCCGCCGCAGGCTTGTTCATCCTGGCGGGCTGCGCGTCCGGCCTGCTGGTGTCGGCGCTCGTGCTGCTCTACTGGTCCGTCTCGCTTCGCCTGGCGTATCGCCGGGCCACAAAGGAGGTCTGAGTTGTCGCACCCGCAGTACGTCTGCACTCGCTGTAGGTTGCCGATGCGCATGAACTCCATCGGCGTCGACGTCATTCTTTGCTTTCAGGATCCACCAGTACCCTACGAGTTGTGGACCGGCGACGAATGGGAGTGCCTCTCATGCGGATCCACGCTCGTTGCTGGCTGGTCCGCCACATGCACAGCGCACTTCGAACCCGACTTCGTTGCCAAGATCCGGCTCTGCCTGGAGGCGCGGCCCTTGAAGCTGCGCGTTGAATTCGAATCCCAGGCCGCTCAGCGCAATGCCATGGCGGCCATGGGCTTCGCCTACGCCGTAGAAGGCGGTGTCCGCCGGTTGTCCGATCAGCGTTTCGATCAGGCGTTCATTCGTCAGTGGCTGACGGTGCTGGCATGAAGCAACCCCGTCCGATCCCGGTCGGGGGCACGCCCTGATGGCCAGGCACTCGGCTATCGAATGGACCGACGCAACCTGGAATCCCTGGCGGGGCTGCTCTATGGTGAGCCCCGGGTGCGCTCGGTGCTACATGTTCCGCGATATGCGACGCTGGGGTCTCGATCCCGAAGTCGTGGTCCGCAGCTCGCTGAGTTCCTTCCTCCATCCACTGTCCTGGCATCGCTCGGCTACCCAGGGCGGGCTGTTCGTCTTCACGTGCTCGTTCTCTGACTTTTTTCACCCCCACGCCGACGCCTGGCGTCTCGAGGCCTGGGACGTCATCCGCCAGACGCCCGGGCTTACGTACCTCGTTCTCACGAAGCGCCCGGAGCTCGTTGCTGCCAGGTTGCCGCCTGGCTGGCCCGCTGGCTTCGAGCACGTCTGGCTCGGCGTCTCAGTGGAACTCCAAGCCTACGTCGGGCGCATCGAGACCATCCTCGAGGTGCCGGCCGCCATCCACTTCGTGTCCGCCGAGCCTCTGCTGGGGCCGCTGAATCTCGATCCCTTCCTGGTGGGATCACCACGGATCGACTGGGTCATCGCCGGCGGCGAGTCCGATCCGTCGGAGCGGGGTCCCCGATGGTGCGCGCCGGAGTGGCTGCGGTCACTACGCGACGACTGCCGGGCCACGCGCGTTCCCTTCTTCCTCAAGCAGCTCGGCGGTCGCACCCGGAGCGACGGATCCTGGGGCGGCCGCCTACTCGATGGTCGGTCGCACTCCGAGCGCCCGTCCGCCCGCACCCAAGGAGGTGCCTCATGACCGTTCTCGACGCGCCGGCCGAGGCCGGCATCATCCCTGGCCTCGAGGGTTATCCCGAGTTCAGGTTCGATCCCGTGCAGCTGGCCTTCATCGGTCAGGCCCCGCCTGGCTTCGGCGACCTCTCCCAGCTGGCGCGGGTCTTCGAAGACTTCGGCAACGCCGAGGGTTTCTACCGCGGCGACCTCCTGATGTACATGATCATCTGGCACGGCGAGGAGCGAGCCCTGCAGTTGTTCGATCCCCTGCACTGGCGCGTGAAGAGTTGGCAGAACTCGCTCTCCGTCGTCCGCCGCATGCCGCCCGACGACTGGCGCGAGGCCGATGGCGGCTTGTGGGTGCCGGCCCCTGGTCTACACACTCGCCGCCGGCAGGGCCCAACGTACTCGCACCATGCCGAGGTCGCCTACCTCGATCCTGCAGCGCAGTCTAAGTTCCTGCAGTTGGCCATCGACAACGGCTGGTCCGTTCGCCAGCTGCGCGAACAGGTGCAGGCGGCCAAGCCTGCGAAGGATGGGGAGGGCGGGCAGCAGGTTGAGTTCCAGACCAACCCCATGTCCGTCCGGGCCTCGAAGCTCGCCGAGAAGGTCGAGCGCCTCTCGAAGGACTGCACGGTCACGGCCGCTGTTGTCTTGCTCGAGGAGGCAGCCGAGCGTCTGCGCCGCGCCAGTGTGCTCATTGCAAAGGATGGCGGGGATGACGAGTCTGAGTGACGCCTTCTTGGATCCGCTTCCGTTTCCGCTGCCGAGCGGTCGGCCGTGATGCTGTGGCCTCCAAGCGCGCCGTCCGCCGGCGTCAGTGCCAGCGCAAATTCCGTTACCGGACCCAGGCATCGGCTGACGTCGATCGCCGACGCCTGATCCGCCAGGCCATCCGCGCTGGTCGCAACCCGCGACTAAACGTCTATCGCTGCCGCTGGTGTGGCGGCTGGCACGTCGGCCACTGGAAGTCAGGAGGTGTCTCGTGAGCCGCGGACTACTCACAATCATCTGCGCTTTCTTCTACGGCGTCGGCGTGTTCTCCGGCCTGTTGCTCATGGGCGGGCCTTTCCGGCCCGCACCATCCGACGCTCCCCCCGTTGAACCGGCATCTACTCCAGTCACGGCGTGCTCGATGGAAGATCCCCTCGTCGTGGCCATGATGCAGGAGGCGATCCTGCAGACGGCCGATGTCATGAACGACCTGTGGTTGCCAGCGCTCGATCAGTGCCTGGCCGCGAAGACGGGTGCAGATCTCTGGCGATCAGAGGCGATCGGGTTGGCTCGCGGCTGGGTGAACTCGGATCAGCTTGCCGCTCGCGTCACGCAGATCGGTTACGACCTTCTCTGGTGCATCTCCGTGGCCGCAGATCCCCTCGGGGATTGCTTGTCGATGCTGCATAGCACGCCCTAGCCATGCGTCGCTCGTTTCTCGTCGCGCTGTTCGTTGGCCTGTCAATCTCTTTCGGCGTAGCATCTGGCCTCCAGACCGTTGGTACGTCTCCGATGTGGGCTTTGGCCATCGGCTTCATGGCTGCCGGCCTGTTCATCGCCGTCGCCGACAAGGGGGACTGAATGGGCCTGATCTTCAGCCCCGAGCTCTTGCCTGGCGTGATGTCCGGAGCGAAGACGTGCACGCGCCGCCTGGCGCGTGCGACCGATTTGTTCTTCGGGCCGCACTGGACTGCCCTGTCCGTCGGGCTCGCCTGGGTGCGCCTCGCACCCGGCGGCAGCCTGTCCGGCGTGCTGAGCGTTCAGCGCGGAGCGCGCTTCCTGTGGGTCGTCGGTCGTACCTATGCCATCCTCCCTGGCCGCGGTCGCAAGGCCGTTGGCCGCCTGTACCTGACAGGGCTTCGCCTCGAGCCCGTGCAGTCCATTCTGGCCGCCGACGTCCGAAGCGAGGGCTTCCTGTTCCTCGAGGACTTCATGGCCACGTGGGATGCCCTTCATGGCGCGGGCCAGCGCTGGCAGGACAATCCCCTCGTGTGGGTGCTCGCGTTCAAGAGGATGCTGTGACTGGCTGGGGTGCCAGTTCACCACCGCGCCGGGCCCGCAGATCCGCCGCCGGCCGCGGCAAGGGCTTCGAAGCCCTGGTGCAGCTGACGCTCGATCGCTACGCCAAGGCGGGCCTGCTCGTCGCCCGTCGCATCGACACCGGATCCCGGGCTGTGCGGCAGGGATCCCAGGTGCGCCTGATCCCGACGCCGTCGCCGCCGGACTTCGTAGCCGTTCTCGCGGGCGGCCGATCCATGGTGTTCGACGCCAAAGAGGAGCTCGACTACACGTGGTCCCTCGATCTGCGCGCCACGCATCAGCTGGAGTTCATGGCCAGGTGGGCGACCGCCGGTGCTCTTTGCTTCTTCCTCGTCGAATGCCGGCCGTTGTCCATCGTCGTCGCCCTGCGGGTCCCGCCCGGGCTGAGCGATGACCTCCGCTTGCGGCCTGCCGTGAACTTTCGCCGCCCCGAGACCTGCATCTGGCCCTACGTTGTCGTCCACAGCGATCCCTCGGCGTATGGCCAATACGACTGGCTCCCGGCCGTGCTCACTCGGTGGAACAAGCCGCTCGATCAGGACGTTGGCTAGTGGGCGTTCAGGCCGGTTCAGAAAGGCCCGCCCTGCCGATCTATGCAGTATCGGGTGACACGGTGCGCCAGGCTCTCGCCGCCTTGCTGGGCCAGGCTCCAACCCGTTCGAGGTTCCGCTGGTTGGCGCGCCGGATGTCAGCGACTGCCGGCCGGGCCCGTCCATGGACTTGGCGCTACGTCTACTCAGTCCACCGCTCGCCAGCGTTCAGGGCCGGCCGGGCGTTCTCGGCCGCTGCCGTGGCTCTCGCGGCCGAACTCATCGACGGCGCTTCGCCGTTCTCGGCATGGGAGTCCCGGGAGGTATTCGTTCCACCGGGATCCCCCCTGCCATCGAGCGGTGGCATCGTGATGGGCCAGCGCAAGGACTGCCCGGTGTGTGGCCAGGTGTTCGTCCCCAACGTCCCATGGCGCACGAAGTGCCCGGCGTGCTCTCCCCATCGATGAGACCCTGAAAGCGAAGGGCCCCCGGGTTTCGCCCTGCCCGGGGGCCCAAGCACGTGGAGGAGAGCTCGCGCACCCGGCGCGGAACTCTTATCGCTTCGGAGCCAGCAGCGCCCCGACCTTCCCACCGATCCCGCCCAGCACGGGCTGAAGGAACTTGTCGTAGTACACCTGCGCCGCGACGCTGAGTGCCCCGGCCCATAAAATCACCGCCGTGCCTGCGGCGAAGATCCCGCCAACAAACGCCACCGGGTCATCTGTCGTCGGCAGCGCCGGCAGGGCCAGCGGTGTATACACCGCTGTCACGGCGATCGCTGCGCCAAAGCAGAGCCAGCGGATCACCTTGATGCTCGGCTTCGGCTGCTTGAACACGCCGATCCAGACGATGTTGATCGCCTGAACGAGCACCGACGGCACGAACGGAACGATTGCGATCTCGACGATCTGCTGCCAGTCCATGTCCTGATGCCTCCTGGGCTCGGTTTCCGGCCCGTAGCATACTGCGGCTTTCGCCCGGCCACAAGTCGTGGACCGGGCGTCTGTCATGCCCTTGCTCTCTGTCTCTCCAGGCACCTCCTCGTCGGAACCCGGCGGTTCGAAGTCCGTCGGCTCCCATGTCTGCCCGGCGTCCAACACATCAGATTGGATCCACGGGATCCAGCATGCCAAGATGGTCTCGGCATACACCGCGCCTCCCCGCTGGCCGCACACCTCTGGCCCCGTCCCGAACTGGGCAACGTTGCCGAGGCCGCACTGGTAGATGGCCAGCGCCGTTCGGCCGGCGTCCGAATACCAGAACTCGAGGTCCGCCTGGCGATGCTCCGCTATGACCAGGAGCGTCCAGTCGCCGCGGCCCTCATCGATCACCACCGCTCCCCGGGCTGCAAAGTCGAGGATGCGCAGCCCCTCGTAGATGTTCTTCCGGCTCTCCCACAAGTCGTTGGCTTCCTCGCAGCACCACAGGTACCTTGTTGGCATCACCTGGAAGAGACCTATCTCGCCAGCGGCACCGCCAGCTGCCGGTGACCCGCGACTTTCGTGGGCGATGACAGCCAGGGCGACCACTCTGTTGGCCGCCCAATCGTCGTATCGTGGATCCTTCATGATCTTCCACCAGTGACGCAGGCGCGATGCCACGGTGTCGATCCACTCCTTGTCCATCCAGTCACTGGCGTCTGCATCGCATGGTAGATGGGGCGGCTCCGGGGTGGCCGTTGGGAACCACGTCGGGGTCGGTTGCCTGGTGTCAACGGCGCTTGGCGTGGCGGCCTCGCTGGTGCCGAGCCAGAACAACATGAATATCGCCGCCAGAACGAGCAACAGCGCGCAGTTCATGCCGGCCCTGGCGAGGCGCACGCGTGTGCTCCCGTCGTCGGGCACCCCGTCACTCCTCGCCATCGAGCCACCCCCAGGCCTCAAGTGTGTTGCCCTGCTTCGTCCACTTGACGCGCAACTTGTAGCGCCGGCTGGGCACCAAGTTGATGACCAGTGCCGTCGTGATCACGCCAGCGCTTTCGGTGGTGTTACCGCTCAGGTACTTCCCCCCGCCGCCGACCGCGGCGAGGTCCAGTCGGCGACCCTGGTCGTCCTCGATCTCGGTGCTGGGTGCGCTCACAGCACCCGTGCCTGGCCAGTCGGCGGTGTCGACGGTGTAGGCCACAGCTTCGTTCCTGCCCTGGCCCCTCGGGGTATTCTTCAGCTGCCTCGTCTGTGCCATATCACACTCCCAGCTCGAGGTCTCTCGGCGGCAGGCGCATTGTAATCTCCCTGGGCGGCAGTTCGAGCGCCACGACCCGGGACGGCACAAACAGCGGCGTGGTGCCTTCGAAGGGGATCCCTGCGCTCTCCCATTGACCAGCGGCGGTTCCTGCGATCCCGAGCAGAGCCTCCCAAATGCCGGACGCCTGCTGCACCGCCCCCGATTGCAGAGCTTCCCATGCGCTGCTGCGGATCCCAGTGATGGTCGCCAGCGCCTCGTATTGGCCACCCGCAGTCTGGCTCGCGAATCCGAAGGCCTCGTGCAGGGCTGTGGCCTGGCCGGCTACGCTCTGCAGGCTCTCCCAGGATCCGGCTCGGGCGCTGGCTGTTGGCTGCGATGACTCGACTTGGCCAGTAGCCTGCGCCGTGGGCGCTGACAGTGCCTCGTGCTCGCCCGCCGACGCCTTGGCTGCGGGCCCAGCGGATTCCCACTGACCTGTCGCTTCCTGGGAGACTGCGCCCTCGACGACGAGGGATTCCCATTGGCCGGTGGCCGCCAGCGATGCCGAGGCCAAGCTCTCCCACGAATTGCTTCCTGCCAGGCTGACGGGAGCGACCGCCTCCATCTGCTCCGTCGCCGATTGTGTGACGGGCGCGCTGGCTTCCCATGCGCCCGCAGCCGTAAGCTGGGGTGCCACAAGGCTTTCGTGTTGTGCGGTCGCTGCCTGCTGCGCCGGCGACACCGCCTCGTGCTGGGCAACCACCGCCGGGCTCAGGCTGCCGGCGGCCTCGAATTGCAGTGTGCCCCCGGCGGTAATGCCCTGCAGGCTCTCCCACACGGCCGTGGCTGTTGCCTGCACGTCCTGCAGTCCCTCGTGCGCCCCAGCGGCCGTCTGCGCCAGTGGCTGCAGGCTCTCGTGTTGTCCAGTCGCAGTCGGGCTGAGACTCCCGGCCGCCTCTGACTGGCCTGTCGCGGTCGCGGCCAGGCCCAGCATGGCTTCGAACGCCCCGGCGCTCGCCGGGGCGAGACCGAACAGTGCTTCGTACTGACCGCCGGCGCTCGCCGTCGCCGGAAGGATCCACTCGAATTGCCCCGCAGCCGTCGTCGTCACCACGCCCGAGGCTTCGAGCTGGGCATCCGCCTGCGCCGTCAGGCCCGTCAGGGCCTCGAGCTGCCCGGCTGCGGTTTGTGCCAGACCAAAGAGCGCCTCCAGCTGGGCGCTGGCGGTCTGTGCCGCCGGTTGCAGCGCCTCCAGCTGCCCACTGGCCGTCTGTGTCGCTGGCTGCAGCGCCTCCAGCTGGGCGCTGGCCGTTGGGTTGAGGCTGAATGCGGCTTCGAATTGACCGCCAGCGGTCTGTGCGGCGGCCGCCAGCCACTCGATCTGGCCACTCGCTATCTGCGAGAGCGATCCATCCGCTTCGACCTGGCCGCTGGCCGTCGCGGCCAGCCCGAGGAGTGCCTCGTGCGCCCCCGAGCCAGCTTGCGCGACGTTCCCGTGGACGACCTTGTTCCGTCGCCTGATGAAGTCGCGCGGCCGCCGGTAGACCCACGCCACTCAACCGATCTCCTCGAAGATCATGCCAGCCGAAATGTTGATCGAGGCCGCGGGCGCTACCGCGAACCGCACTGCCAGGATGCCGGACGGCGCGACAACGATCCTTGCTTCTGGCACCGGCACATAGAACCACCCGTTCAGGATGTTGAACCCTTCCCGGCGTAGCTCGTCGCCTAGAGTGCCCTCCGCTGACATGTTGGTCCGGCACGTCCCGCCGAACGCCGCATCGCTCGGATTCAGTAGCCGGGCCGTGAATGCAGTTCCCGTGCCCGCCGCTGACTTCCTCACAATCGACGCCACCTCCTGCGTGCTCGTCTCGCTGCCGTCCTGGCTGATCCACGCCTCGATGAGCCGCAGGATCGCATCACTCGGCGCAGTGACCTCCACGAGGCTCCTCTGTGTCGAGACGGCGACGCTCTCCATTTCTGCTACGTAGATTCGTCCCATGCCTATCTCCTCTCAGGCCGCGAGGCGCAAGGGCAGTTCATCGCCGCGCCGCGGCTTCATCGTGATCGGCGTGTTTCGCGCCCGCCGCGGCCTGGTGCTTGGCGGGAAGGTGACGCCGCTAGAGCTGTATTCGATGTGGAGCTTGGCGGCAGTGGTTGTCGAGTTGTTGTATGTCAGAACACCCAAATCACGATTCGAATTTGAGGTGTGCTGCTCAAAGATCAGTACCAGGGCATTGTTTTCGGCCCATCCCCCCTGGTCTACAATCTCCTGAATGATTGCCTTGATGTCAGCACCGGATGTTGGGCTGCCGTTGGGTGCTCCCCACTGCCATTCCTCTCCAGCAGTAGCCCCAAGGTCAGTTGAATCCCAATTGATTGTCGCCGTCGTCCTAGTGCGTCCATCTATATCGTTGGCATTTGTGGTGAATGTCCCTGGATTGGCGGCCAATTCCCCACGTAATTGATGTTGTGGCTCATCCGTGGTGGTGGCTTGAATGAATACGCTCATCCAAGCACTATCAATAGTGGCTCCGACTGGAACGCCAACTGTTGTCCAGCGATTGCCACCATGTTCTGTAGTTATATCTACGATGTAGTTGGCTCCAGTCAACAAGACCGAATCATTTGTTGCCTGAACAGCGTCGTCGGAGTCTGCCCCAACCTGCTCGTCAATCGTCACGTCAATTTCAACAGGATAATCCGCCGCTTGAAGCCAAGAGATCGGGATGCGATGCTCGACAAACAGGTTAGGCCCGGTCCTGCGAAGTCTGAACGTCCCGATCAGCTCATCCGGGTCCTGATCCTCGACCGGCGCAGCGTTGGATCGCGGCAGGTTGAAGCTCCACAGGACTTCGCCCGTTGTGCTGTGACGGAACTCGACATAGCCCTGAGTATCGACCGGATTGTTGACCGCCCGGTTCCACAGGACACCATTCACGAAGATGTCGATGCCGTTTGAGACTTGGAAGATGAACTGCAACCGGGCGACTGGATTGCCGCCTGCGATGATCTGAGCGGTTGGAGCAGGCCACCGTGAAGCCTGATCCACAATCAGGCGCTTGTCCAGGCGTGCGGTCTGCGCCTGCCAGCGGATGTCCATACCCGGCCCGAATGCGCCCTGCCACAACAGGACATCCTCGTTCTGTACGACTGCACTCACCGACTGCGGGTTGGCGATAGCCTGAATCTGGTCTAGGTCGTTCGTGTACTGGAGTTGCTGGGGCTGGAAGGCGATGCTCTCGCCAGTCCCCGGATGGACGTACTTGACGATCTGGCCCGAGGAGAAGTCGGCCAGGGCGAATGCGTTGTAGCCAGCCTGCACCATCTGGAAGTCCCAGGGCGCAACGCCGGGCTGCCACGCGGTGTTGATCTCCTGATCCTCGGCAGGCCCATAGTGCATCGGGCCAATGCCGATGTCCAGCATGAACTTGCTTGGAATCGTTGGGTGCTGGTGCTTGATAGAGTTGCGGAGACGCGCAACAACCGTGGCACCAGGCCACAGTTGTTGAGCCCTATCCCTGGCTTCCTTCGCAGGATGCGCCATCTAACCCCGGGACGCGGTTACGGATTGCCGCTCGTCAGGACGAATGTCGAGATCGTGACGACCTAGCCAGCCGTCAGGGTGTCGGAACGTCGCGTTGAGCGTGAAGTCAGACGACGCTACGACTTGTTGGATCGCCACGGGCTGGGCGTCAGTCGAATACGGGTGCCCGCCACTCGATGACCCGGCCGCAGCCTGGGCATTCGGCGGTGTGCAACTTGCCGTCGAGCGCCTGGGCCATGATCAGGTCGTTGACGTTGTATCCGCAGCCCTTCCTGTTGGCGACGTCGATCGCAGCGGCCCCGGCGTGGTCGCCGGCTGCAAGGGCCTCGGCGACCTTGCCCGCCGCTCCCTCTGCGAGCGGCCCACGGCAGGTCCGCTTGATCCCCCGCACGATCGCCGCCTGTTCCTCTGTCGTGTCCTCAGGCCCGAGAACGTCTTCCAGCGAGCCAACGTCGCCGGCTCCGATACTCATGACGTCGCCTTCCATCTTGGCCTCCTTGGCCTCGGCATTCCACTCTCGGGCGCTCAGAATGCCACCCGAGTCGGTCCTATCCCGCGGCAATCCCATCCACATCACGGTCAGACGCTCGTGCCGCTCAGCTGCACCGTATAGCTGTTCTTGATCGGCGCGTCGCTGGCCAGCAGGTCCTGCTCGACCCACACACCGATGGCACTTCCCGCCTCGAGGGTCGTCCCGGGCACATCCTGGTCGGTGGCGTCGTCGACGAACGTGACACTCCCTGGCAGCGTCTTGCGGTTGGCCACACTCTGCGTTCCGTCCTTGCTGGCCTCTCCGCCGATGCGGATGCGGGTTGCTGGGTCAGCCGTCAGCCGGATCTTGGCGCTGTTCAGCGTGAGGCTGCCGTGGTTGTTCAGCCAGAAAATCTTCTCATAGCGTTCGACACTGGCGGCCTCGCTGGCCGAGTTCTGGAACTGCATCGACACGCTCGTGATGTTGAGCCCGATGGTGGCCCGCGTGGCCCCGCCCGATCCCTGGCGCACCGTGACGATCCGGGTGGCACTCGAGGTCGTCGTGATCTTGGTGATGCGCTCAAACGTGGTGGTGCCCACCACTTCGGTCGTGCCGTTCAGGACCAGGGCTTCGTTCACCAGGGCCCCGGCGGCGTTGCGACCGTAGACCGTGACGGTCCGTGTGTCGGCCCCATCGGAGATCACGGCGATCACGCTGTTGGCCGTCAGCTGTGTGAACTCCGGCTTGTTGGCGGCGTCTCGGGCTCCGCCGGAGGCGGACGTGTCGTCCTCTGGCCGGCTGGCCGCTCCCTGCAGTACGAGGTCAGTGGCTGCTATTGGCATGGCTGTCTCTCCCTATTCTGGTGGCGCGACCGACGGCTCGTGGCCGAGGGCTCGCAGTTGCCTGGTGAGTTCCAAGCCGAACGTCCGCCAGCTGTCGACTCGGCGCTCCAGGTTCTCGATCATCGTCCGCATATCGGCGTTGTCCGCCTTCAGTGCGGTTATCACCTGCTCTAGATCCCTGGCCGTTCTCTCGATGTCGTCAAGGCGGTGCTGCAGGCCCCCCAGCAGCCCTGTCGCTGTATCTGCTGCCTGCTTGGCCGCCGAGGCCAAGGACTCGGCAGCCGATCCCTCGTCGAGCTTGATCTGCGCCGGTGCCCGTCGGAGGCTGACCACGAGAGCCGCCAGGGATCCTGCGATGGCGACCAGCGTCATGATCGTCTGCAGTGTCAGCTCCATCAGCCCCTCCTGCGCGCCAGGGGCTCCGCTGCCAGCAGCGTCAGGAGCATGAGCGCGATGGGTCGGAAGAGATACGGGCCATGGGCCGCCGGTTCTACCACGCCGAACAGCGTTCCCAGGTACCAGCACGTGGCGAGCGCCGCCGTGCCAGCCGTGATCCGCCGCAGTGTTCGAACCCTGGGCGGTGCCGTTCCGGCGTCCCGCAGATTGGTGACTACCGCGAGGGCCCCGATCGCCGTGCCAGCGATTGCTGTCAACACGAGTGTCGGATCCATTCACTGCGCCCCTCCTAGCGGAACGTAGCCCTGCGGGATGGCCCAGGCCTCGAGACCGGCCAGCCGCTGTTCGACTGTCGGCGGCGGTGGCCCCCACGTGCATGCCTTCCAGGCCGCCAGCTGCTCGGCGGTGGCCAGGTCGAGGCACCAGATCCCCACGCCGACGCACCTGGGGTCGGCGTGGGCCGCGTCGTGGAACGCCCGCAGTTGAGCCGACGTCGCTCGCCACCAGCCAGCGTGCAGATACGTGGGTCCGATCGGGACCGTCTTCAGCGCCTTGATGGCGTCGTACTCCGCTAGGCACCGCTTCAGCTGCAGGGCTCCGGCTTGTGGGTCAGTGGCCTCGACGAAGTACACCTGGGGCGCGTTGTAATCGCAGCGCTTGGCGAACTGGCCGAATGGGAACGTCCCATGCTGAGTCGGGAACCTGTAGCTGCAGAGCGCCGTCTCCAGCGCCGGCGTGAGCTCGAGGCGATCCAGGTACTTGTCGGCCAGCGTGGCCATGCCAACACGTTCAGGCGGTACTTCCTTGTACGATCCCTCAGCGTCCTCCCAGAAGTCGTTGTCGGCTCCCAGGGCAACCATGTCGGCGGCGATGTCGAGTGTGGCCTGCGCCTCGAGCAGGGCGATATCCCGATCGAGGTTAGCCGTTTCGGCGTCGGTCGATCGCCCGTACAGCCATCCCCATCCGTTCACGCGGATGCCGGCCGCCACGAGAGCTCGCACGCTGGGGGCCATCAGGTGCCAATTCTGATTGCCCGGGTAGTTGCTGGGGTTCTCCCAAAAGCGGAGGCTGCCGTCCTGCGTCTTGATCGAGACCCAGGCGAGCCCCAGGTTCTGGGCCATCGCAACCTGGCGGGCAGGATCTCCGCCGGCCCAGCCCCGCAGCTTCCACACCATCGCTCCCTTGCCCTCAAGCATTCGACCCTCCCGTGCCCCCTGTGAGTGTAGTCCGGTCTTCGTCTTTCGTCATCTCGCGGCTAAGATAACTCGATTGCTCACCTTCTGTGGCAGCGCAGTCTCATCCTGTCGAAGAATGGTTAGGAGCTCTTCGAGAATAACCGTCGCCTTTTCCTCGATACCGTTCATTCGCACCTCTCAGATCGCCACCAACTCTTGGTACCGGCGACGTAGGACGTTCGGCGGGATGAGGCCAGCTTTGAGGTCCCGCAGGAACTTCTGCTGCTTCTGGATCCACATCCAGACGCTTTGTGGGCCTGCTATGACCCCCTGCAAGTTCACCGCGGCCATGCCCGCACTCATGGACGGGCTGAAGGACCAGCTCATAATGCCGTCGGTTGTGACCTGGGTGGAAACACCGCACCACGAGAACGGGTCGGAGCCGTGGGCCGCAGACGTTTGCAAGGTCTGATTGGCCCCAACCGAGGCGGCGTTGTCCCCGCCGGTGTCCGACCCCCCGGTGGTCTTCTGCATCCCGTCAACCGTCATGTCGCCAGCAACAACTCCGGTGCAGGTCACACTGATACTGGTGCTGCTGACCCATAGACCTTGGGTGTTGCCGATCCCCTTCATGCCCGACACCTGGAAGATGCCGAAGCCCTTGGGGATGCCGGCGTCGAAGGAGTTGACCACAGCGTTCGCGGTTCGGGCGACGCTGTCCGCTGCGTAATAGATGGCGGCACCGGGACCGCTGGACTGGGTGATGGCCAGCGTCATGTTCGACCCGTTCCAAGTCGGCGTCCCGTTGACGCCCGCCGCGGCGTGGCCGGTCGTGAACACCAGGATGACAAACCCGTTCGCGCAGTTGATGGTCGTGAATGACTTAGTCTGGCTGGTGGTCTTTTGCAGCCCGGTGTGAGTTGCCGCGGAGGCGATCGCAACGCCCATGGCTAGTCGTACTCCACACGCAGGGCGAGCGTCGCTCTCGTGATCCCCGAACACGAGTCGAGGTTTATCCGCAGCACATCTCCCAGGGCCAGGGCCTTGGTCCAACCTGTGAGTGTCGTGTCTTGGGACTTGATCGCACTCGAGATCGTCGGCTTGGCCGACGCTGTGATGGTGTCGGCGACCGTCGGTGGGAAGTTAGCGTACGTGTCCTTCCAGATATCGACGACCATGGATCCCGTCTGGTCGGCGAACAGGCTTGCCGCCGTGATCGAGCACTTGGCTGGCACCTCGACGTCCAGCTTGATGCCCGTGGTGATCACAACGCCCCCGCCGTCGAGGACGATTGACAACCCGTGAGGTCGGAGGGCGTTGGCGTTGTCGACGGTGTTGGTATTCCAGTCGGCCGCCGTGACGAGATCGCCGGTGCTCTTGCTGATGGGCGCTGACCAGGCCATCTGCGCCTCCTATCCCGGCCGCCGGGGCGGCAGTCCCTGGGCGGCGTTCTCGGCTTCCAGGTCTGCGAGGGTCTCGACGGGCGTCCAGCGCAGTGTCGTCTGATCCATCACGGCCGCCTGGCAGCGGTTCAGCGGATTGGGCCTGGCCGCCAGACAGGAATCGATGCCCCGCCAGTCGGCTGGCACATTCAGCGGTCGGGGCCGGCCTCCAGTCAGGGCGTTCATGCACGAGAGACAGAAAAACTGGGCGAAGCCGGGCTCGACGGTCTCCTGGCCGCCGCATTCGCATCTGGCGATCCACCTGTTGTTCTCCACCCAGCAGTTGACGGGTGTTCCCGTGGGCGGCTCGTCCATCTCTGGCCACCACGGTCGTCCACGACGCTCGAGCACGATGGAGGCGAAGTCCCTCCACGTTGCGTCGGGCCGCTGGACGAACTGCTGCCAGTGATCCTGACCGCGCCCGCATCTGTGCTCCAGGCGGTTCTGGTAGGCCTCGAGCTTAGCTCGTCGCAGATCCTGCATTCCCAAGTCGAGAACTGGTCGGTCGCTCATGTCGTCCTCAAAAGCCTGCGAAGGTGGCAATTCCGATCTCGCTGGATCCCGTCACGCCGATCAGCCAGTAGTTCTCTGTGGCGGCCAGCACGACCAGCCAAGACGTGATCAGGAACAGGCCCTCTGCGGCCCGCTCGAACTCATATCCGACTCCCTGGATGACGTAGTCTCCCGAGATCGCCGCAACCGCCTCGCTCAGGGTGATCCGCTTCCCTGGCTCGATGGCCAGACCGCCGGCAAGTAGCGTCGCCGAGCGGTTGGCCACAAAGCTGACGCTGCGAACCCAATTGAGGGGGTTCTTGTAGCGAGCGAGCGTGGCGTCGGCGAAGTCTTTGGCCCGGGCCGGGCTCGTCTGATACGTCAGCTGCAGGTTGATCTCGCGCTCATCGTGCTGCTCTTGCGACGTGGCATCGGTCGCCTGCCTGTCGATCGGGTTGTACGTGCGGACGCCCCGCCCCTTGGCCCTCAGCTGCGTGACGTGCCCGCTGCTGCTGCCAACATTGAGGGCCTGGTACTCGGCCGAGTTTCCCCCCATGACGCTGTCTATCAGCTCCAGCTCGGCTTCCCTACCGCCGCCCCCCGAAGGCGTGGCCGAGAATTCATAGTTGATGACCTTTCCGACGAATACCTCGTCGCCATACGCCGTCACGGCTCCGCCCGAGAAATCTCCGCTGTCGCCCCCGATGGCCACCCGGATCTTCGCCGTGCTGGCATCTCCCAGCGTCACCCTGGCTGCCACTCGCTGCCATCCCGTCGTCGGCGTTGTCACCGTCCCGATCGTGGTGGTCGCCAGCAGGGCGTCGGCGGCGGAGTATTCCTGCAGGAGAACCTTGAATGCCGTGGGCCAGGCCACGCCGACCCACACGTAGGCGACCACCAGTACGACGTCGTTCTGGAGGTACCCCGTGATCAGGCTCGTCTGCGCCCGGTAATACGCCGGGTTGGTCGTTCCGCTCGTCAGCAGCAGTGACGCTGCGCCCTTCTTCGATCTGCTCGTGGATCTGGCGACGGATCCGCCGGAGCCGTCGGTGGCAATCGACCAGCCAGCGACGTCCGTCTCGAACCCGCGATTGGGGCTCGTGTTCAGACCCTCTGGATCGTTCATGGCCGACCCGCTGATCTTTTGATCCGGGTTGTTCGGGTCCCGGTAATGCAGTGTCACCCTCTCCGTCTCGCCTGGGCCGACCTCGAGCGTGCTGTCCATCGTGGCCAGGATCTCGTCCGACGTCGCCACCGTCCGTGGATAGGCACTCGCCCGGACCACATTGAAGATCAGCTCGGGATCCCGAATGACCTGCATGTCCTTGATGTCGGCCTGGCTGAGCGTCATCTGGCTCGTCTTGTCGATCACCCGGGCGTGCCTATTCTGGAAGCGCAGTGTTCCGCCGGCCACGGTGTCGGCGATCTGCATCAGAAAACCGAACTCGCTCAGGACGGCCCGCTGCGCCACCTGTAGCATCGGCGTCCGGTTGTCCCGCACGTCGTCGAGGGCGAAAAGGAACGTCTCCTTACCGGCGTCAAAGTCCATGACCCTCGGGCCTTCGGATGTGTTGTCGACGAGGAGCTCGAGCACCTGGTCCGGGCGCTGGCTCTGCACCACGGGCAACTGCGTAGGCTTGGCCCTGCCGAACTGGTCGATCCAGTCGTACGCCAGGCAGCGCACCACGCGCTCCCGCTTGGTCCCTGGCACGGGATCTGCCTTCGCCATCCGGCCGAAGAACTTGTAGTACGTAACGCCGCTGTACGTCACCCGGAAGCGCGCATGGATCCCGATCTCCCAGCCGGCCAGGGCGTCGGCGTGGCCAACGCTGTAGCGCCCGATCTTCGCTACGCTGTTGCTCTCGCTGTTCAACATCGCCCATTCCATGCGGCCCATGCTGCCCACGCGATCCGTCGGGCCCTGCCCGGAGATCCCGTACTGGATCCGCACGCGGTCCTTGTGAGACACATCCGCCGTGAGATCCGTCCACAACGGCCCCACGCCTGTCTTCCAGGTGGCACCGCTGATCGTTCCGTTGTTCGCTGTGCCGGCGCTGTCATTGGCCGTCGTGCCGCTGCCCTCGCCGAGCTTGTAGTAGTCGAGCAGCCCGGACTCGCTGCCCACCAGCTGCACGTCACGGTTGGCCATGATCTCGGCCGCCGTCCTGGCCGACGTCCAGAGCCTGACGTCTCGAATGCGGCCCTTGAAGTGGCTGTGGTAGGTCCCGCCAGAGTACGCCGCTCCAATCAGAGTGACTTCGCTGGGATCCACCAGGGCGAAGCCCGTCTGTGTCGCCGTCGCCACCTGCTCGCTGTCGACGTACAGGCGCTGCACCTTCGTGGTCTCGTTCCATGTCCCAGCGAGGTGATGCCACTGACGGAGCGTGATCTTGCGCGTGCCCTTGACTTCCTTCCACGCAGGCGTGCCATCGGTCGCCCGCACTCGAAAGGCCGGGAATCCCCCGGTGCTCTCGTCGGCCACCAGCTGTATGCCGTTTTCGGCCGTGGCGCGCTTGCTGCTCACGACGACTTGCTCAAGACCGCCCGTCTGCCGGCGTTCCATCCGCACCCAGGCCTCGACCGACACGTCCCCGGTCACGCCCGTCGGCGCGCTTGCGCTGTCGATCCGATCGTCCACGCCATCGAACGCCAGGAGAGCCTGATTGTTCAGCCTGACTTCAAAGGCGTATCCAGAAGGAAATGGCATCACAATCTCGGGTCGTATGTCGTCAGTTGCGTGGCCAGCACGCCGGCGAGGTCCTGCATGGTGCCTTGCCGACGCAGCTCATCCTTGATCTCGCGCAGCACCCGTGTCTGTTCTGCCTGTGCCCGCTGCTGTTGCTGCAGCTGTGACGCCAGTGCTGCCGCCTGCGCCTGTGCCACGCCTGCCAGGCCCGTCGTAGCCATGCTCACGGCCGCCTGCGTCGCCGCCTGGACGCCCTGGACAGCCGCCGCTGCGTCTGTGGCTGCAGCCGCTGCCTCCGCAGCCGCGGCCGTCGACGTCGTCGTGGTCGACGTCGTCGTGGTCCCCATGGCCTCACGGATCTGCGCCTGCTCCTCCCTGGTCTCGGTCTCCGTGATGATCACGGGCCCCGACCCGCCTGCGCCACCGCCCCCGGGGTCGATGGCCGCCCTCCGGCGCGGGGTGACGCCGGCGCTCATCATGGCCATGCTTTGCCGGTGCGTGTACACACGGCCGCTGGGCCCGATCATCTCCCAGCCACCCTCCCCGACCATCGTCCATCCCCCGCGCTGGGGATAGCCACCCCCGGCCTCCGGGACGAACCCGCCTCGGCTGCTGGCCCCCGCTACTGTGGGCCGTGTAGGCATTCCCGAAACAAAGATCGACGCTTCGACGCTCATGCCGTCGATGGCGTTGAGGCCGCTGAGCACACCCTGCACCAACGAGTTGGCACGTCCCAGCTCGCCGGCGTTGACGAGCAGCAGGGCTTCGTTCATCTTCTGCGCGGCGTCCGCGGTTGTGTCGTCGATGAGACCCAGGCCATTGGCCAGCCCGACGAGGAAGTCGTATTCGGCATCGCTCACGCCGTCGGCGGCGGCCTTCGTGGCCAGCAAGTCGAAGATCATGCGGTTAGTGGCGTCTCGATGAGCGTCCGCCGTGGCAGAGATCTGCGCCCCGATACCGTCGTAGGCCCCAATCAGATCGGCCAGGGCCTGCTTTTGGTCCTCGGTGAAATAACCCTGGCCAGTGATCGCCGCCAGGGTGTCACGCACGCCAGCCATTCGGTCTTGGGTTTTGCCGTAGCTCTCCTGAAGCGACTTCAGCTGCTCGCGCTGGGCATCGGTCAGGTGCGGTGTTGCCTGGAGAGTCTGGATCTTGTTCCTGTACAGGGCCAGGGTGTCGTCCATCCTCAGGTATTCCCTGCCCAGGTCCCTCACCTGCTGTTGCTGCTCCGGCGTGACGTATTTCCAGCCGGCCGCGTCCGCAATTTGGGTCATCAAAGCGCCCTGCGTGCCCTGCAGGTCCTCGATCTCCGCCCGGTAGTCCCGCACCGACTGCCCGAGCTTGCCCTCCATGGTGATCCCGAGCTCCGCCATGGCGTCGCTCATCTCGGCCGCTGCGGCGGCCTCGCGCTCGGTGCCTTCCGTCAGCAGCGCCAAGCCCCGGTACGCGGCGTACATCTCCTCTGTCCATCCCTGGGTGGCATCGATCGCCGCCCGGTTGGCTGCGTTGTTTTCCCACTGGGCCCGGGTCTGCACCACGATCGCATCCTTCAGTGTCACAGCCACGTTGCGGCCGGCCCGGGCCTGGGCGTTGTAGCCCTCCTGGGTGATCATCGCCCGGCCGGTCAGGTCCTGGACCCGCCGCATCTCCGCCAGGTATTCGTCGTACGTCTGCGCCGTGCGCGCCACTTCGCCCTGGTGCTCGCGGATGACCTCCGTCATCGTCGCTGTCTGTGCCTTTAGCTGCTGGTTGAACTGGATGAGCTTGCTGATAGCGGCGGTCAGGGCGATCACGGCTGCAGCCACTGCGGCCGCTGTGCCCAGCGCCAGCGCCGCCGATCCGGCGTTGGCCAGGGCGCTGGTGGCGAAGCCGGCGCGCGTTCCGAGCACTGCCATGTTGCCGCTCATGCCGCCGACCAGGTTGCCGACCTTCGACAGGCCGTCGATGATGCCTGGCATCTTCGAAGCCAGCAGGAGCATGGTGCCCGACAGCGCTGTAACGGCCGTGGCTCCCGCCAGTGTGTAGCTGGCGAAGCGCTGGGTCTCCGGGTTGAGTTTGTTAAACCACTCCAGGCCGGCCGTCAGCGACATGATCAGCTCGCTGAATGCCGGGAGGAACGCCTGGCCGAGGGCCAATTGCGCTTCCTCGGTGAACCGGGCGAGCGACGTCATCTGCTTGCCGGCCGTCGTCATAGCCTGCTCGTAGGATCCGGCGATCCTGGTACCGGCCTCGAGGACGGCGTTGGAGGCGATCTGCTGCTTCTGGAGCTCCGTCAGACTCTCAACGGCAACGTCGTTGGCCTTGGCGAACCGCACATACTCCTGCTCGAAGTTCACCAGGATCCCGATCGTGCGCAGGATCTCCGGCTGCCTGGTCACCATGCCGTGCACGAGGCGTTCGAACGCCTCGCTGGAATTGACACCGCCGATGACCGCGGCGTCCTGGGCCACCCGGGCGATTTTCTGTGCGTCCGCCAGGTCGATGTTGGCCTGCGCCAACCGGATCAGCGATTGCCTGGCCGCCTGGGTCGTGATGCCCATCTTCCTGACTTCGGCTTCGTACTGGCCCAGCTGGCCAGCACTGTATCCGGCGTTCTTGCCGACAACCTGCAGCACCACGCCAAGCGTCTGCACCCGGGCCGCCAGGAGAGTGCTCTTGGCGATGAGCGCAGTGCCAACGGCGCTGAAGGCCACCAGGCCGAGGCCGGCCGTCTTCAGCTCGGACGACATCTCCCGGAACGTGCTGGTGATGCCCGTGGCTGCCTTCCGGGCGTTCTGCTCCATCTCGGCGAACGCACGGGAGGTATCGTTCTTCGCCTTCAGCGTGATGCTATGGTCGGTCACTCTCTGCCCCTCAGCGCGTCACGCAGCTTGTAGATCGCTGCCACCAGCTCGGTTTCCTGCTCGGTCAGGGTCTTGAGATCCGTGCCGGCCTTGTGCATGGTGTGCATGACCGTGCGCAGCCAGAACGGACCTTCCACCTGGGCTGGCTCGAGATCGTCCATCTCCCACGGTAGGATCCGCCATCCATATTTCTCCGCAGCCTCGAGCCGCTCGAGGCTGCTTGGCTTCCAGCGGCTGGGCTTGTCGTCTTCCCCGCCGGGTCCGTATTCGCCGAAGTCGGCGGCGGCTAGGACCTCGCTGCTAAAGGGTTGGCCGCCGCCTGGTAGGCCTCCCCGAAAGTCCCCAGCAGCCATGTCGCCGTGGCCGGCGGAACGTTGTCGATCGCCTGGGTGTTCTCGGCATCGGCTTTCACCCGGGCCACTCCAGCCTGGATCCGGGCCTCGTCTTCGGTTCGCCCAGCAGCCAGTGCCTCATCGTGGGCCGCCGCGGCCGCTGCCTCGGGATCCTGGTAACCGGGGAACTCGATTGCGTTCCCGTCTTCGTCGAGCACATGCCATCCGACGACTCGCTCCAGCAGCACGCGCACCATCTCGTCGCCGCTGAGGAACTGGTCCACCTTCCTTCGGTGGGCGTACTTCCAGCCCCGCCGCTTATAGAGCACGAACTCGTCCTTGTGCGCCGGCAGAGGGCAGTTGATGCGAATGACTTGCGCGTCGCTCTCTTGTGCTGTTGGCCGCTTCATGTCCCACCTCCCGTGGGGTGACAGCCCGAGCAAGGGCGCGGCAGGCGGTCGGGACCGCCGCTTTTCGGCTCGCGTAGCCTATCCGCGCCCAGGTTGGTGACGCCGGTGCGCTCACGCCTACGGCTTGGTCGTCCACCCCGGGGCCGTCGAGGTCGTGGGCCGCATGCTGGCCGCGATCGTCAGTTTGCCCTGGGGCGTCGCCGCGATGTTCAGCTTCGAGCACCAGAATTCGCCGGTGAACCGTGGGTCGCCCGTCGTGGGCAGTGCGCCCTGGCCGACGTCGATCGTCAGCGTCTTGCTGACCGCGCTCTGGCCGACGATGCCCTTCAGCACCTGGTACAGGCTGAGGGCCGTGGCATCGAAGTCCCCGGCGATCTCCACCGGGAAGCTTGGCATGCCGGCGATCGAGCGCACCGCGCCATCGGTGAATCCCGTGGCATCGAGCTCGCCGTACTCGTCGGGGATGTCAACCGAGTTGACGTCCTTCGAGACGTCCCGAAGCACCGCTCCCGAGTCGTCGATCTGGACCTGCAGGTATTGCCCATTCAGCTTGGCCATGTTTCCTCCTGGCGGCGGCCGCTAGTTGGCGGCCAGCATGATGGCGAACGTCAGCTCGTCTGCTGCCGCGCCCGTTCGAGTGAGCAGGCACCGCCAGTAGCGGTCCAGGCTCGTCGTCTGCTTGATCCGCTCGCTGGTGCGGGTCGCCCCGTTGGCAGCGAACGTAATGTAGTCTGCCCACGCCGTTCCGTTCGGGCTGTGTTGGATCTTGATCGAGTACGTGTCGGTCCCCGGCGTGTCTTCGGTCGTCGCCTTGAGCACGTGCAGATAGCCGGTGCCGCCAGCGGCATAGGGCCCGACAGCGGTGTCGACGGTTGTGCCCGTCAGCGTGTTGGTGATCGTCGTGTAGCCCAGGACCTGACCGAGATCCGGCTTCTGGCCGACGGTCTTGAAATTGGCCTGGATCAGCATCTTGGCGTTCGGCTGTGCCGGCACTGTGACCTTGAACTGCCGGCTGGCGACTGCCAGACTCGGGTCGCCTGGCACCGGGCTCGCCCCCTGGCCGATCAGGACACTGAGGAGCTTCTCGATCGTGTTGTTCCCCGGCTCGCGCAGCGCCTTCCACACGCTCGTCTCAGGGCCTGGCGTGGCGTCCGGCTGCGGGTCGAAGAAGGACTCGACCGACGCATCCAGCAACGGCATGCCGGCCTCGCTGCCCATCACGCCGTCCAGAAATGCCGTGTGGTCCAGCTCTGTGTACTCCACGCCCATGCCGTCAAAGGACCGAGTGCGTCCGCTGATGTCGTACCCATGAAACAGCACGGCGCAGAATTGGCCGCTAAGCTTCGCCACCGCTCACCTCCTCGTTCCCGGCGTCGTCCGCCGGGGCTGTCCCGGCCTCGGCCTCGATCGCTCCCATTTGCAGCAGGGCTGCGATGTCGCCGGCGTTCCCGATGGCCGAGGCTCTGAGCCACTTGCCGCTCGGCTCGAGGCGCTTGCCCTCCGGGTTGTCGGGCGTACAGCCCGTGTTGCAGCCCACGAGGACCCGGTATCGGTTCTCGCTCATCACTGCCATCACACGACCTCCTTCACAAGGATCTCGATCTCGGCGTAATGGACCAACACGTCGCCGAACGTACGGAAATCCCAGCGCGCCGCCGGGCAGGGCGGGCCATAGAATTCTCCGGCTGCGCCCTGGTCCAGCCGGCTGCTGTGGAGCGCTGCGGCATCGTCCAGCGCCTGCTTGGCCGTCAGAGCCAGTGTCACGAACGTCTTCTCGCTGGCGTCTTCGTCACTGACCGCCATGTATCCGCGGATCCGGTAGCCGTAGCTCACTTCGTCTGTGCCGGCGGTCCCCGGTGGACCGAAGGTCAGTTGTTCCTGCGACATGTCTTCCAGGCTTATGCTCCAGCCCCGCAGCTGCGAGACGCCAGCGATGTCGGCCTGGTACATCGTCTGCAGGGCCTCCCAATCGTCGGCGAAGCGCTCGTAGTCGTGGACCTTGCCCATGTTGGCCACGCCATCGAGCACCGTCTTGATCGCCGCCCTGGCCTGGCCCTCGTGGAAGGCAGGCATCAGGCGCTCACCTTCGCCATGCGCGCTGTCGCTCGCACTGTCGCCTGAGCGAAGATCTTGTCGACCCTGGTGCGGCCGCCGCCCTCCCAGGCCCGGCGGAACATGTGGGCTCCGGGTGTGCCCCGCCTGGCGATCGCCGCCGCAATCGGCCACGCCAGAGTCTCGTCTCCAAACTTGCGCAGGGCCCACAGCTTGATCGGTGCGATCGGGGGCCAGTGCGGCCGAGTCCCGAACTCGACGTAGTTGGCGTATTCCCTGGGGCTTATCAGACTGGCACCGCCGTGAGCGTCACCGGCCCGAACCTTGCCCACCAGCTCCGTGAGTGGGCTGCCTCGTACCTCGAAGCCAGCCGGGAATTCGATTGAGCTCCTGAGGATCCCGTAGTTGACTGGCGTCCGGGCGGCCACCATCGTCGTCAGCAGCATGCCCGACTCTTCCATCGCCCGCCGGATCTCGTCGTCGACGATGGCTTCCCATCCGGGGATGGCATTCGCCAGCGCCACAAGCTCCGTAACGTCCACAGTGAACTCGATCACAGCCCGCCTCGGCGTCGTCCGTGGAACAGGTAGCCGCCGGCCGGCTGACTCGGCGTCATGCCCACCAACGTCATCCCGGGCTTGCGCTCGGCTTCCTTGTCCAGCCCGAGCATCAGCTTGTATTCCTTCTCGAGGTCCTTGGCCAGGCTGCGGTAGAACTCGCCCTGCCGGCTGCGATCCGCCACGTCGGCGTTGAGCGTGCTTGAACGCTTCTGGCCGAACTTCGAGGCCACCCGCAGGCACGTCTTCGCTGCAGCCAGGTATCCGATCGCGGTCACGTGCTCGCCAGGAATGTCGATCGTGGGGGTCGGGGCCTCGATCCACGTGTAGGGATCCGCCACGAGCATGCGAACCAGTTCGGTTGCCGCGGGCCGATGCACCCGGAAGTACAGCCAGCTCCCGACGTCGGTCAGGTAGATCTCGTACTGATCCTCCCCCAGGAACACAGGCTGCTCGTCGGCTGCCACATCCGCCGCCGGGTACTCGACGGACGCCGGCATGCCCAGCGTGCTCTGCCATCCCGGAGTGGACGCTGTCAGTCTCAGGATGCCCTGGCTCGCTGTGCCGAATGCCGCCCACATCGCCGTGGCGCTGTTGAATTGACTGACGTCGTTGACTGGCGATCCGCCCTGCTTCACCCCCAAAGCGATCTCGGACGTGCCGGCGGCGTACGTGTAGCCCGTGGCGGCCAGGGCGGCGTGATACGTTCCTGCCGGCAGTTCCTCGGGCTCGTCGGCCGAGAACGCCACCCAATCGTAGCGGCCGAGTGGCGCTCCGCCATCGCCGTCGATGTCGACCTCTTTGGACTTCATAACCAGGCTGACTGGCAACCCGGTCACGTCGGTGTAGATCTCGACGAAGGCCTCGCCGGCGACGGTTTCGCCCGCCCGCTGGAGCGGCATTCCAATCTCTCGGATGGCCATGCGCCGCGCCAGGCTGAACTTGATGCCCAGCTTCGTGTTGGGCCCGCTTGCCGTCAGTAGGGCGATACCGGCGTCCCGCAGGGTTTCGGCCAGGTCGATGGCTCGCCCGTGGAGCAGGTAGTACGCCCCGCCATCGCCGGCGAATTCGATTGCTCGCCGGCGCGGCACGTCCCGACCATACCTATCGACGGCCTCTCGGATCGCCCTGTCCCGATCGGCTGCGGGAATCGTCGTGTCGGGGATCCCCTGCAGGTGGCTGTCGACCATCTGTCGCAGGATGGCGATGCCCGTCCTCGTGGCCATCACGCAACCTGGTCGAGCATTGCCTTGGCACCCGCGCCGGTGATGACGACGTGGATGCCCTTGCTGAACACCAGGCCGCCCGGGTACTCAGCTCGGACGCTCGCCCCGCTGGCGGCCGCCTGCAGCTGCTCGATGATCGTGCCCGCCGCGGACGTGTTGTCGTACACCGTCAGGGTCGACAACGCCGCCGCCGGCGTCAGCGTGATCCCGCTTAGGGCTCCGGCTCCGGTGATCTTCGTCCCCGTACTCGAGGCATCGATCGGCTTGGCTGGTCCCATGCTCGTCTCCCGTCATTGAAGGGCGCGGCCGGCGCTGTTCCGCCGCCCGCGCCCCGCTACGTCTGTCCCTTGCCTGCCGGCTCAGCTGCCGAGTGCCTCTACCGCCTTACGCACGGCCTTGATCTGCTTCCCGTTCAGACCGAGCGCCTTCAGCTCGTCATTGCTCATGGCGACTAGGGCCCGTGGATCCTCGGCTTTGGCGGTCTCCAGGGCCTCGAGCACTTCCTTCGGCCACGCGGGCCCGCTGGCGGTCTCCGTGGTGCCTTCGGTGGTCCCGGGGCCGCTGGCGGCGTCTGCCCCCGCCTGCTCGTCGCCTGGGGGCGGCTGGGTCCCCGCCGGCGGCTCGGACGGGCGTTCGGCGGCGGGTCTCGCCTTGGCCTTCGGCATGGCCCCGAGCTCGGCCGTGGCCTGCTCGGTCAGCTTCGCCCGGATGGCCAGCACCAGCTGGACCTTGCCCTTGGCTGCCGGCGTGACTCCCAGGCTGTTGGCGATGCGCTCCAGCTCCTCCCGCTTCATGCTTTCCAGCGTCGGAGGAGCCCCTTCGAGCGCGACGTCAAGATCGTGGTTGTCGACGTCGACCTTCTTGACGCCTGCGGGCCCGTAGTCGATGAGCACCTTGTAGCGGGGCTCGCCCTCCCGGCCGATGTAGCTCTCGGCCTTCACGATCTTCCCCCCGGCTGGCTTCAAGCCCGCTGTCGCCAATACGTCGGCGATCTGTTGCTTGCTCAGCTCTCCCATGACTTCTCGCCTCCCGGCGTGGTTCGTTCGTCGTGTCCCGAGTGTCCTGCTTGGTCGCCTACTCGCCGACCAGGCCGATCAGCATGATCGTGCCCGTGAAGGTCGGCGTGGTGCCGGCGGTGTAGTTCTGGTCGAACGTGATGATCGATCCGGCGGCGATCGTCTTGGGCGCTGCCAGCGTGCGAATGCCGTTGGTCAGGTTGCTCAAGGCCGTGGCCCCTGCGATCTCGGTGCCGTCGTCCTTGATGTCCACCGACGCCGCCGACGGCGCGCCGGCGACGGCTCCGTCGAAGGCCACCGCCTCGAGCAGAAACGATTCGTCGACACGCGTCAGCACCTGGTCGCTGCCTGCGGCCTGCGCCGACTTGTAGATCGGGATGTACACCTTGCGCTCGTTCATGCCGTTGTCTCCTGGTCCCTTGGTCGGCCCCGCTGCCTGGGGCGGCCCCCTGCCGCCCCAGGCCCGCTACGACCGAGCTTGGTTATTGAGGCTAGACGTTGCTCTTGTGCAGCGGCCGGAAGTCGCCGACCGGGGCCGTGTCATACGTCGAGCTGAAGCGCGCCCCGAACATGCGAGCCTTGTACCGCAGCGTGTCGTTGGTGAACATCGCTCCCGCGCGCTCGTCGTCCGCCGAGAACAGCTCGGGCGTCCGCCGGCCGCGCAGCCAGATCAGCCAGATCGCCGGGAACATCGCCGGGTCGGCGATGGCTGCCCAGTTGTCCGCATCCGTCCAGTGCGGCACCACGACTGGCTCGAACGTGCCCTGCAGGAAGCTGCGGGTCTGCATCTCGCCACCCGACGTGGCCCCGCCGCTCTCGCCAGGCACCAGCTCGGAGTTGCGGATCTGGTAGGCCGTGGCCTCCAGGTCGACCGGCACGAGCAGGTAGCGTGGCGTGATCGCCAGCTGCTGGCCTGCCCCGAGCGGCTGGTCGGTCTGCTTGCGCATCGCCGTCCGCACCGCCACGAACTCGGCGTAGCTCAGGGCGGCGGTCCGCAGGTTCGCGTGCCCGCCGGCCGAAGACACCGCCGTGGCGTTGAAGAGCGCACCGCTGTCGGCCAAGACAGGGCCGGTCGCCGTGTTCACGGTGAACACCCGGGCGACCAGCATGCCGATCTCGTTGTACCAGGCGTTGGCCATCCGGGCGGGGATCGTGCGCAGCGTGTTCAGCTTGTCCCGCAGGAACGTTTCGAGCGTCACGCCCACGAACCCACCGCGCTTCACGAACGACGCGGTTTCCTCTTCGTCTTCCATGTCGAGCTCGCCGTAGGCGTCACCCTCGCTCATCACGTTCAGGCCGCCGATGCCGAACACCCGGACCAGCGTTGCGTCGTCCAGGGTGTCGACGTCTTCCTGCCTGACGATCGGGTCCCACCAGCGCTGGCGGACGCTGTAGTCCGCTGCCAGCAGGACGTTGAGGGCATTCTTGACGATACTCGACAGGCTTGAGGTCGTCAGCGACGCCTCGAGCAGGCGCTTGTTCGCCAGGCGGCCGTCGATGGCTGCATCGACGCCACCCATGAAGTCGTAGTACCACTCGCTCAGCCGGGTGGGAACCACCACGGCCGGAGCGCCGGCCTTGACGTGCCGGACGAAGGCTTCCGAGAACCGGCTGGGCGCGTAGTGGTCCTCCGCCCCGCCCTTCACGGCTTCCTTCGCCTTGGTGACCATCTCGGTGAACCGCGTGCTGCCGGCGATCAGCCGGACCAGCGCCATCTCGTACCTGTCAAGCTCAGTGACGGGGCTGACGTCAACCGACTCGGGCAGCCGGATGCTGCCGCTGGCGCTCAGCTCGCTCAGCGCCGCTCGGTGCTGGTCGATGCTTTCCTTCAGGTCCTTCGACTCGAAGGTCCGGCCCTTGAACTGGCCGGCGATCAGGCCCTGCACCTGCTTGGGCAGCCCGGATGCGGCGAGACTCTCGCTCAGCTCCGCCTCGCGGGCCTTCTGAGCGATTGCCTGCTCGGCCTTCACGGCTCGGGCGGCGGCTTCCTCTGCGCGGCGCAGCGCTTCGGTGACCGCGGGCGGCTCGCCTTTCGGCGGCTCGCCTTCGCCCTCGCCCTCGCCCTCGCCTTCGCCTTCGCCCTCAGGCTTCGGCTTGGTTGGATCCGCAGGCGGCGTGCCTTCCCTGACAGCCAGCTTTTCCTTCAGCGCCTTCACCTCGGCCGCAATGGCTGATGCGAACGCAGCCTGGGCTTCGGTGATGGGCCTGACGGCCTCGGCCAGCAACTCGGCGATCAGTTTCTTCAGTGCCTCGGGGTCCATATCTCCCATCTCCTTCAGAATGGCCCGGCTGGCCAGCAACCGGGCTAGGCGGCCTCCGGCGGCGGGGTCGCTCACGACGTCGACACTCAGCGCCCTGGTGATCTTCTCGATCACCTGGAATGTCTGCCCGCCGAGGGCCCGGATGGACCGCTCCATTCCGTCGCCCAGCGCATCGATCGACAGCCCGATGGCGCTCAGCACGCCAGCGTCGTGCGCTTCGACCAGCTTTTCCCGCATCGCCTTATCGATGAGTTTCAGCGTGGCCTTGACCGCGTGACCTGCTGCGTCCCACCACGGCTCGACCAGCACACCGACCCATTCCTCCCCGACGGACCGGGCTCCCCCTGATGCCTCGAATTCCTCGTCCGTCTGGTGGTTGTCGAACACCTTCACGCCTTCGAACAGCGGCGCTGCGCTTTCCAGCGCCTCAGCCAGATACAGCCGGCCGTTCTTGCTGCGGATGTACGTCTCCTCGTCTTCGGTGATCAGGTCGGCCTCGGTCTCGGGCCCGATGATCACCACCTCCCACTCTGTCCCCCGTTCCTTCTTGTCCTTGGCCTCGACCAACTGCAGCCGCAGGCTCTCGCTGACCGGCATCCAGCTCTGCTCAACCTTCGTCCACTTCGATTGGTCGGCGAACTCGATCTCGCCGTCGGCGTTGTGGCCGTAGCCGACCAGGTAGCACTCGCCGTCGTAGTCAGCGATAACCGCGTCTTCGTAGACCGTCCTCACCCACGTGTTGTGCGCCGGCTGGCCAGCCGCGGTGGGCTTGTCGAATTGTCGGTAGAAAGCCGAACGCACGTCCTCGACGAGCTCGCTCAGGTCCTTGCCGTGTGCGGTGGCTTCCTTCGTGCTGGCGTCGACGACCTGACCGCCGGCGTACTTCTTTCCCTTGTTGGCCTTGGCAATGCGCCGGCCCATCGTGGCCCACTCGCTGTCGGTGTAGCCCCCGGCCGACTTGTTGCCCGCGTCGTTGAACCGCGTGATGGCGTTGATCGCTCTGGCTTCGGGCTCGAGGGGATACCTGTAGTTGACGGGGTCTGCGAACTTACTGTCCGGCACACTGGCGTACTCGGCCGGCCTGGTGACGTTGCCCCCCTTCTTGATCCCGATGCCGTACTTCTTTGCCCTGGCGGCCTGTGCCTTCTTGTCGGGATCCTCCGTAGCCTCGGTGACCCGACGGTGTGGCCTGCCTGCATGACGCAACGGTGGGGTGCTTGCCATCTGGCCTCCCGACGTCGGGAACGAAAAACGCGCCGCTCAGTGCGAGCGGCGCGTGGGTCCACGGTTCACGCACCTGACCGCTGGCCTCTCGGCGCGGTCCTCACCGGCCAATTTACACCGCGAGCACCGGCGCTGTCAAGGGCTGTCGCTGGCCGTCGTTCAGGATCCGAGTGTCATCAGGAAGGCGAACAGGCCTCCGATGGCGATGGCCGCGACCACGAACATGGCGCACCTCGAGCAGCCTTCTCCGGTCTGCTGGCGCTGCTTCTCCGCCTCCTGTGCCGTCGCTGGTGCCTTTGTCATGCTCCCTCCGTGTAGTGTTCCCGCACGCGGAAGGACTGCAGTCCGTCCTTGCCGCGCCCGTCCTTCACAACATACACCGCGTGGGCTCCGGCGTCCAGCTGCCGGATCCGCTGCAGCAGGTGGAGTTCGCCCTGGGTCAGACGCAGCTCGTGATCCGGCTTCGTCGGGTGCTCGGCACTGACATCGAGGTCGCCATTGCGCCAGCTGCTACGCATCGCCGCCCATCGGTCTCATTGCCAGCGCCAGGGGATACGCCGTGAACAACATGGGCCGCCCCGGATGGCTGGCGTTGGTGTGCGACGCCATCCGAATCTCGCCGTCGACTCCGCTGCATTCCCATCCGCAGTGCGCGCACCGTCGTCTGAGGCACTTGGCCGCCAGGGCCCGACCCTGCTCCGTGGGCTCAATGGTCAGGAGCGGCCACAGCGGGTTGTCCCAATGCCAGTCGGCCTTCGCCGGCCGCGTGTCGTTCACTTGGGCTGCACCTCGACAACCGTCACTCCGTACGTCTCCGCAACCCTAAACGTGCGCCCATGCTCTTGACGAACAGTCCAGCGCTCCGGGATTCCACCAGGCAACGTCGTCGGCTCTCCCGTTGTGGCGTCCTTCGCGTTCCTGTGCGTTCCCAGCTCGACCTCGTCGACCACCGTCGACGCCACAGATCGGAAGGCTGGAGCGAACTGCTCCAGCAGGTGCGCCATGTAACCGTCGAGAGCCGGGGCTCCCAGCCATGGGGCTTCCCAGCCAGGTGGTCTCATGTCACGGGATCCCTCGACGCCGCTCCAGTCGGTGCCCAGGCGATCTCGCATCCGCAGGCCGGGCAGAACGCCCACGGCCGCAGCAGCGGGCCCCGACAGCGCCCACACGCGCCGTCGGCGTTGTCAGCGACGGCCTGCAAGACAGTGATCAGCGCTTGCGATCGCCCGGCCAATCCGGACGCAGGCCGCCCACGCTCTCGCCGTCCAGCCATCGATCCACTTACCTTCACGTCTGGCCTCCCGGGCCCTGCGGGCCCGCTCATCCGCTTTCGCCTTATCCCACCGAGGCTGCAGCCGGCGCTGATATGCCTGCGCTTCGCTCGCTCGCTGGAAGACCCGCCGGCTGGGCCGCCACTCGCGGCTGCCCTCGGCCAGATGGATGAGCGCCCTGTATTCCCGGCCCATCGTGGTCTCGATCCGTATCGTCCTTGCAGCGAAGTCCGGTCGCCGCCGCAGGATCCGGGGCACTGCATAGTTTACTGGCTTTGGCTTTCGCATCGGCTGCCACGTGTCTGTCACTCTATCCTCGTGGGATCCACTTCGAGCGGCGTCATCGAGATGACCTTGCCGCCGACGAAGTCCGCGCCCGCCCGGGCCAGCACGTCCAGGGCATCCCACTCGCTTAGCAGCCTAGCAGTTGGCCACGTCTGCAAGCCGGCGACGGTCTCGAGTAGCATGCGCAGCCTGTCGTTGTCGCTGTGCCAGCCGTCGACGTCGAGCGTTGCCCGCGTCCCGTCCGGTAGTTCGATCGTTGCCTGCCTGGCCATGGCTACCACCATCCCCGGAGGAGCCCGACGATGAATGCGAAGTGGCCGGGATCCCGCTGAGCAAACTCCATCGGGTTGTTGTACAGATTCTCGACGCCCGTGCTGACGATCTCCGTCTGACGCATGTTGGTCGGCCCCCACGACGGAGCGTTGTTCGGGTACAGCCTTCCCGTGTATGGCGTATACCACTTGTCTCGGTATCCCGTCTGCCACGGCGCGCCGCCCACCACGTGCATGTCCTCGCCTGGCATCCGCCTGCTGAGCTCGTACTCGATCGCTCGGGCCTGCAGGTGATGCCCGGTGCCGCCAATGTTCTCGAGGTGGTGGCCGAACTCGTGGATGTACGTATCCAGGCCATCGGCGACGAACAGATTGGCTCTGCGAATAGCCGGGTCGTAATTGGCCGTCTCCAGAGCCTGCTGGTAGCTCGCCCTGATGGGCACAATGGCGTCACCGAAGACGTCCTTGCTCGTGATCGTCCGCAGGAAGTCCTGGGCCTCCCGGGCCCGGCCGCGTTGGAAAGCAGTCGTCCCCGGATCCCACAGCACTCGCCGCCATCCGGGCCGCTCTGCTGGCGGCAGCCGCAGGGCCCGCTGACCCGCAGACCGCGCGACGACTTGGGCCTTGATCAACAGCTTCTGTTTGTCTCTGAACGCGACCCTCAGCGCCTCGAGTACGTCCCTCTGATCCAGCCCGAATTCGGCGATGTGGTCCCGCAGAGTCCGCATTGCGACGTCGGCTTCCGCCTGGGCTGCCCGGACAGCCTTGCCCGCCCGCCTGGTCGCCCTGTCCATGCGGGCGACGACGTCGTCGATATCACTCTGGTGCTCCGCCATGACATCCGCCAGCAGGCGCTGCTGCGGTGTCAGGGTCACACCCCCCTGCCCACGGCGCATCTTCTCGCCTTCGATCGACGCCTCGAGATCCGCCCCCAGCAAGTCCTCGAGCGGGCCCCAGGCCTCTCGGTAGGGCACACTGCGGCATCTGCAGTTGGCTCGCTCGCCGATCGGCAGCTGCGGATCTCCCGGGTAATCCGCCGGCGGGCCGCCTTCGCCCCCGACGTTGAATGCCTTATCGACCGGGCGCACCTGGCCGTGCGTGGCCAGATGCGTATCTCGCGTTCGGTCGTCGCCGGTCGCAAGCCAGACCTTCAGCAAGTCGGGGAAGCGCTGTGCGGCCCCCTGAAGGCCAATTTGTGTCGCTGCATTCTGCGCGGCGATCGTCTCGGTGCGCAGGATGAGTTCGGCCTTGTAGCTCAAGCCCGTCGAGCCCAGCTCTCGGAAGAGCCGCTCATTGCGAATCCCCACGATGTGCGTGATCTGCTGCATGACTTCGAACGGCGTGAGCTCGCCGAGGAACCCGACTGCCACCACCTGGGCGATCTGTGCCCGCATCGCCTCCGTGATCGCCGTGATCCTGTCGAACGTAAATGCCTGGAACGCGTCGTGCGCCCGCAGCATCCGGGCTGCCGTGAAGCCCGGCGTCCCAGCGAAGCCCTCGGGTGCGTACCATGCCGCTCCGGCTGGCGTTGTCCCGGCGGGCACGGGCTGACCGAAGCGAATGATGCGCTGGCCAAACGTCTCGCCGCTGACCCAGCTGGCCTCGAAGGCTTCCATGCCGCCGGCGACGATGTCCTCGGCTGCCCGGCGCACGATGCCGTCCACTTGGGCCCGGATCGCCGCGATGTCACCGCCGCGCCAAAGCTCGGCGCTCAAGGCAGTGCTGAGTTCGTTGTGGAGCAGGGCCAGTCTGTTGAACGCCGCTTGCACCGCCCGATCGCTCAGGCGGTTGCCGGCCACCAGCGTGTCGTAGATTGAGCGCCGGAATTCCGGAGTCGCCAGTGTCGCCAGTGCCACTCAGCCAGGCCCCCAGCCCTCGAGCTCCACGTGCTCGTGCCATCCGCATCCGTCATGGGTGCAGACGACACTCGGCGTCACCCGGCCAGCGTGGCCGGCCCCGCACACGACCATCGCCGTGAACCGCCCGGTGTTGCCGATGCGCACCGGCCGCCAAGTCAGCGGCGTGTCTGGATCCAGCGTCGGGCGCAGAGCCCGCCTGAGTCTCACGCCTCTTCCTCTTCGGGCTCCTCGTCTTCCTCGTCTTCCACTGGCTCCTCGTCGTCTGACTCTGGCTTCGTGCCTGGCGGCTTCCGGCCGTTCCCCCTGCCGGCCAGGGCCGCAGCAAAGTCGGCCCGGGCCTGCTTGTCCGCCTGCGACTCCTGATCGGCCTCCAGCGCCTTCTCGACGTCGATCTCTACGCCCAAAGTCTTGGCGACTGCCGCCAGAAGCTCAAGCGCAGGCCGCAGCGGCAGAATTCCCGCCAGGTGCGCCTTGTACACTGCCGAGACAACGTTGTCCAGGGCCGTCGCCGCCGCCGTCACGTCCTTGACCGTCATCTCGGGCAGCGTGATGCTGAAGGCCTCCCGGGCGGCTTGCGTGACGGGTTGGCCGTCGACGGTCTGTTGCTCGCCAGCCTCATCGGTCACCGGAACCTCTTGGGGCAGCAGCCCCAGCGCCACCAGAATATCGATCTGGTACTGGCACATCTGCGTCAGCGCATCCTCGACGAACGCCTGGCGGCGGCGGAGCATCCGATACGTGGGCTCTCCCATCTCGGCCGCTGTCGCCCGGTTGGTGTAACCGCCCTCGGCTACCCAGTGCTCTGGCACGCGCATGCCGCCGGCAATGAACACTCGCAACTGGCGCACGATCGTCTCGATCTCGGCCGTCCGCAGTGTTGGATTCTTCGCCTCGAGCGTCGTGTTCTCGTTGTGGGCGTACACGCTGTTGGGCGGCGCGTTCTCCAGTTTCTTGGCCTGGTGTTGCAGGTTGCTCTCAAGCTCGGGGGCCGTCTCGCTCCCGCCCTTGATCTGCAGGTCCCACACGAACTTGCTGAGCATGGCCACGTGCTCAGCGGCGTCAAAGAATAGCTCGTCATAGCGATCGAGCCAGTCGATCATTGGCAGCAGGTCGGGCCGGCCCCGCGTGCCCGTCGAGACCTTGTTGATCTGGAACAGGAAGCAATCGCCGGCCAGGGGGACGCCAGCGAGCAGCTCGCCCTTTTCGATGACGGCCGAGCCGCTGGCCTGCTCCCTGAACCGCCATGCCTGGCCGCTGACCGTCTGGTCGCACCTGCTAACCAGCGAGGCCAGGGCCCGATGATCCGGGCGGCCATTCAGCCGCCCCAGGTTCTCTGTAAGCCTGGCGTAGGCCTCGTAGTCCCGGCGGCCTCGCATCGGCTTCTGCAGGCCGTCTGACTTGACGAGCGCATAGATCAGTCCTGTGCTCTCGGTGCCTTCCGGCTTGATTTGCACAGCGAGCACGTGCCGGCGATTGCCCGGCGCTGTGATGACGGCTTCGATTTGCGATGGATCCACTGGGGCCAGGCGCAGCCTGCCGTCGGCCTTGATTCCCTGGTCGCTGCCATCGCGCACGACGGCCAGCCGGAGCACCTCGCCGAACATGCCCAGCTCCCTGACAAGGGTCTCGGTGCCTTCGCCATCCATGTCGTTGACCGGATCGAACCAGAAGGCATCGAGCGCCTTTTCCACCTCCGGGTCTTCCACCGCCAGCGTTGCTCCGTCGCCGACGACGTAATCGACGATGATCTCGGTGAGGGCCTTGGCCAGGGGGTTGGTGTTCCACAGGCGATAGGCTGCCTGGATCGCCCGCTCTTGGCTGATGCTGCTGAGATCCCTAGGGGCCGCCCTCGTGCTGCGGTAGCCCAGCGCCAGGGGCTGGCCATCTGGCCCTGTGTAGGGCGGCTCGTCGTTCCCGCTGTAGTCCGTTCCCTCTCTGAATCCCGAGAGGTAACCCCTGCTCGATGCCGCCTTGATCGCATCGGAGATGCGGCGCTCGACGTCGTCCGCTGTCAGACCGCCGATCAGGTGGATCGTCCGCTCTCGCATGCGCAGTCCGCGTCTATTCGCCATCGCCCGCGCTCCCTTCCTCACGTGCCGCACCCGTCTGATACTGGTCGAAGTGTCCCGGTGCCTGCGTCACCCGCAAGTCGGCGAGCACCTGGCCATCGACGTCGATGCCCCAGCCTGCCGCCATTTGCAGAAGCAAACTGACGGGCTTGCCAGCGACCGCGACGATCGTCACGCCCTGGACCGCGTGGCCTATATCGATGCCACAGAACTCCACTTTGCCTATGCCCCGGCCGTCAATGTCCAGCCGGAGGTTCGGTCTGCCGTTGCCCTCCGGCCCGGCCTTGGCGGTATCGTCTGTCATAGTGGGTACACCTCTTTCAGGATCCACAGCGCTGCTCGCGCGTGTGGCGGATCTGCGGTCTGGATTGCCCGCAGCAGCCACCACCCACTGACGCTGGTGCCGCCCGGGAGGTGATTCGTGGGCCGCTCGCCGTGTTTGATGATGCTCGCATGCACTCCCATTGCCCTGGCGAACGTCTCTTGCCCTTCGTCGAGTCGGCCCCTGGCTGCTCGTAGAGCATTGGCCATTCTCCGCCGGCGTTCGTGCCATTCTCGCACACCTGGGGGATCCGGCACAAGAGGCCGGGTCATTGCCAGGTGCTCTTGCGTGCCCGCCGGCCGCCTGGCTCCACAGGCCCACGCTGCCACGTGGCCCGATCGCTCTGCGCCCCGCGCTTGCGGGCAGCCTTCACGAGAACCGATGTCTCGCCGGATGCCGGCGGCCCAATGATGTCCAGGGCTGCGTTGGCGTACAGATCCGCGTGAGCGAAGTGGTCGGGCCCGCTGTCGATCCAGCGTGCCACGGTGTTGCCGCCGGCCGTCTTCTCGATCACCCTGGTCAGCACTCCAAAGTGCCGGATGAAGTCAGGCACTGCGCTCGCCGTGCTCCCCGGGTTGGTGATCTCGCCGCCCTCATAGGCTGCTCGCAGCTGGTCGAAGTGGCGGGTGCGGTCGAGTTCAATGGCGTACTCCTCGCCCGCCTTCTCCCGGGTCGGCTCGTCATGCTTGGTGCCCTCCTTGCCGCCCACGTAGAAGGCCACCTTCACCTTGTGCCGCCATCGCTTAGCGAAGTCCAGCGATGACTTGGCTTCGGGCAGGGCGTCGATGACCGCCTGGCGCACGCCGTACCGCTGCATCAGGTCGTCCAGGCGATCCCACCCTGTCTCGCCGATCCAGAGCGCCGGCCGCGTGACCTGGCGGTGCTTGCCGTCTTCGTCCTCGATCTCGACCACCTCCCAGCGCCGGATCACCACATGCAGCACCGCCCCAACATCGATGCCCATCGCCGTCCGCACGCCGCTCTCGGCCATTCCGTAGTCGCCCATGGACGCCCGCATCACGCTTTCGCTGAAGCCGCCGCCCCTGGGCTGGTAGGGCAGGCCCAGGTCCTGGTTCCACCACTCCTTGATCTTCGTCTCGTCCAGCGTCTGGCCGGCGCGGATCAGCCCGGCGAGATCTGCGTTCGGGCTCGCCAGCTTGTTCACGACGTAGCCGTGGATCTCTCGGCCGGGATGCCGAGCCACCCAGGACGTCTTCCCCCGGCGCACGTCCAGCGCCCGGCCGCAACGGTTGCACGCCACAACGGGCTGGCTCGTGCCGCGCCGGCGAAACCACTTTAGCGGTCGGCCGGCGTCATCCGTCTCGCTGATCAGGTTGCGAAACGGATCCAGGCTCTGCCAGCGGCCGCAGCCCCCGCACTTGATCCGCCATTCCCTCTGGTCGCTCTCGGTGATGACGCGATCGATCCCGAAGTCAGGCAGGCTCGGCGTGCTGATGAAGCGTTGCCACTTCAGGGCCGAGTGTCCCAGCCGCTTTTCGCCCAGCGCCACCGCCCGCTGGTCCATCTCGTCCAGCTCGTCGAAGGTCACGAGGTCGACGGCCGCCACCTTCAGCTGCGGGGCCCGCCCGTCCTTGCGCACGCTGGCATGGCGCAGATACAGGAACCTGTCGCGGATCCTCTTGAGCGTTAGCCTGTCCGCCTGCCTGGCTCGGTGATCGCCGGTCTCGACCAGGGGCCTGACGATACCGGCGATGTACGGGCTGGCTTCGATGGCCAGCCCGATCCGGGTGGAACTGAAGTCCTGGACGTCGCCCGTGCCCGGCAGCAGGTAGAGCGCGTTGGCCCCCCGGGCGTCGCTCGCCCAAAAGGCATCGGTGATCGCCCACTCGCTCATGCCCATCTGGCTGGCCTTCCGCACGGCGATCACCTGGTGCTCGTCTTCGTAGAGCCCGCGCAGGTACGGATGGTCCTCGAAGTCGAGTCGGACGTCGGGCCACAGGAACTCCCTGCGGGTCAGCGCCCAATCGATCCGAGCACCCGGCGACCCGCGGCCCGCAGCCGCTGGCCCGGTGGGTCGCCGCAGGCTGTCGATGATGTCGGCCGCCAGGACATCGGCGGCTGGGGATGCGTTCACTGCGTCCGCTCGCCCAGGCCGGCGACGCCGCAGCCGCAGGTCGGGCACGGTCGGAGAATTGCCCGATGCGCTTCAACCCATGCGGCGTCGTGCGCCTCGTCGGCGTGTACGTAGCCATTGGGTGTCTTGTGCCCGAAGCCGAAGCAGTTCGGGCAGTTCTCCCAATGCCTTATCCGGCAACCGAACTCACATTCTCTGAGGGCCTGGCCACCGAGCCCTGTGCTCCCGGGGCTCATGGCTGCTGCGCCATCCATCTGTTGAGGCGATCGCGGTCGTCGATCAGATCTCCCAGGTCCCGTATCAGGGCGGCCACGGCGTTCGCCTGCGCAGCCCGTACCTCATCGATCGTACTCGGCAGTGGCAGCGCGTTCAGCATCGCTTGCTTGGTCTCGGGCCCCCTCTGGCCGACAGCACTCGCATAGTCCTTGGCGATCCTGTCCCACTTGCGGATGGCTTCCGCAAGGCCCTCCCCCGACTTAGCCTTGTCGTAGCGATCCCTGATGGCTGCGAATTCCATTGGCGTTGTCATACGCTTGGCTCCTTCGCCTCTTCCACCTTCGGGCGGTCGGCCGCCAGGACGCGGTAGCGCCTCGCTGCATCGGCCGGCTCCCTGGCGTACCCGGCGATCTCGTCGACAAGCCGGGCGAGCGCCTCGGGAGGGCCACCGACGCCGCGTTGCAAGAGCAGCACGTCCCGGTGGCCGGCAATGTCGGCGATGAAAGCCAGGGCGTCTCGCAGCTCGAGAAAGCCCTTGGCCACGATGTCGCCCGTGAGCGCCCGGCGCTTGGCGATATCGAGCAGCACGGCGGGCGGTGCTGGGTCGGCTCGACCTCGGTTCGGCCTGGCGCGAGGATCCCAGCCGTCAAGTAGCAGCCACTCGTGCCATCCGCAGCCGTTCGGGCACAGCAGACTCGGCGTCACTTTGCCGGCATCGTCGATCTGGTGCTGGCTCAGGCTCAGCACGTGGCCGCTCGGGTCGCACACGAGTGCGGTCTGCCGCCACTGGCCGAATGGTTCGTCTCCAGGCGGCCCGATCCACGCCGGTTTCCATGTGCCCACTGCCAGAAGGTCGTCGCGTCTTAGCGTCTGCGTCGGTGTCACTCTTGCCTCCGTTCGAGCTTACGCAGCTCCTCGGTCGCCCATTGGCGCTCGTTGATGTGCCCACAGGCCGGGCATGCGTGATGCTCCGGCAGCAGCCCGCGCTTGCCGCACCTCCGGCAGTCCCAGCGCTCGCCCGTGCTGGGTAGCACGATCGGCTCGGCCGGCCCTCGCACATGAAGTTGGCGATCCACCAGCCCGCGGTTGGCTGGCAAGCTGTTCGATCCAAGGTTCTTCATTGCCCTGCCTTTGGCGCGGGCTCTGGCTGGATCCCGAGCGTCGCCCGCGCCGGCCCCTGGGTATCGATGGTGTACGCCACCACCGCCACTGCCTGGACTCCGCTGCCGATCCTGCGCATGGCGCTGATGAGTAGTCTTGCCTCGTTTCCTGGATCCGTCTCGTGCCTGCCGCTGGGCAGCGCTTTTCGTACTCCTCGGCCGGCCGTGACCAGAAGGCCCCACCGGCTCCCGGCGTTCACGAGCGCCACCTCGGCCTGCGCCGCCAGCATCGTGGGCACCAAGTAGAACCTGGTCGTTCCCAAGCCTGGCCAGCCACCCCTGCGCCGGCTGGGCTTGTGGCCATCGGCCCGGAAGTCCGCCCATGTCCGCTTGCACTCGACCACGATGCTTTGGGCTCCGCTCCGCCATCCGATAGCGTCCGGGGTCTCGCCGACGGCGCTCGTCATCTCGGTGATGACCACGCAGCAACGCTGACTGCGTAGCCAGCGCCTGGCGATCGCCACCAACTCGGCATGTGTCAACTCCGCGCCCGTCCTACCCATCGCCACTCCTTCACCGGCCGCTCTGTCTTGTCGCTGGGGTCGAGCACGACAGTCTCGATCCGCTTGCCCACGACGTCGAGCACGAGATAGCGCCTGCCGGTGCGGAACAACAGCACGTCCCCGACTTCGGGCGGCTCGCCCCAGGCCAGCCGGAGCGTCACCGGCTCGCCCGGGCGCTTCATGTCCTCGCCGGTAATTCTCTCAGCAGGAAGCTCTCATTCGGCACCGGGTAGTCGGCGTATCTGCCTCTGGAGATTCGGATCCTGCCCGGCGTGTTGCGCGGGTTGCTGAGGATGCGCAGGCCCTTGATCTCCGCCGGGAACGGCATCACTACGTGGGCTGTCACTGGCTCCCCGTGCCCCGACGTTGCGCCTTGCAGCGTGATGTTTCCTCCGCTCTCGAACTCCAGCGTTGCAATGAACGACGTGGGGACCAGCGCGGTCTCTACTTCGAAGTACACGATATCGCCTTCGTCAAGCTCCAGCAGCGACGGCCCCGCTGGTCTGGCCAGTGGGCCCAACCTGGGAGCAACGACGGCGGCGGCGGTGGTGAGCGAAACAACCTTCAGAAAGTCCCGCCTATTCATCCATGCTCCTCCCTCTGTTACTCTGCTCGGCCAGCTGGGCCATCCCACTGTTGGCAAGGCGCTTGCCGAATGCCTCGGCCACGTGGTCGAGGATGAATTGTCGCTGCCTCTCTGGTATCTCGGAGGCCGCTACGGCCTCCCGCACTGCGAATGTGAGGCCCCGGTAAAACGCTAGGGCCACCTCGAGGCGCAGGCTTTCCCTGCTCTTGTCGGCCGCCCGCACTTTAGTCTCGACGACCCTGCGGGTTTGCTCGATGACCGCCAGCACGCCATCCCAGGCTTCAGCCTCCGTTGCACCAGCGCCCAGCAGCTTCTCCAGCGCTTGCACGTGCCTCGTGACTGCCGCTTGGTCGTCTCGTCGGCCAGCCAGCTGCAGGCCCGCGAGCTCCGCCTGGGCCCGCTTCCACGCCCCCTTGAGATCAACATCGCCCGACCGCCTCAGCAGATCCTTCCGCCTGGCGATCAGCAGAGCGATCTCGTCCTCCATGCGCATCGCCTCGTCGATGCGCTGGAGGGTGGCCTTGTGGTCCGCCCGCAGCGCCTTTGGCACATACCGACTGCGGCCGCCGTGAACGAACTGCGGATGGCTCACCCCGCGCCTGGCCGTCCCGCCGGCACGCTTGCACCTGCCGTTCGCCATCGGGATGAAGGAGCACGGTGTGCCGTCTCTGGTGCGATGCCCGCAGATCCGCAGCTCCCGTCGCAGCTCATTGAGTCTGGCCTTGCCGAGCTCCCGAGTGTCGTGCGGCCAGCCTTTGGCGTCCAGCCACGCCGCCACCTGCGCCTTCGTTGCCATAGCCCGGGATCAGCGGATGGCCTAGCGCCACTCGGAGGACGAGGCCGGGGGCGGCGGCAGGCGATCGAACAGGCCCACCATGAGGCTCTGCATCGCCTCCATCGCCCTGGCAGCCTCTTCCGTCGCAGCGCCCGTCGCCTGGACAGCACCTGTCATCAGCCGGGTCGTCTCGCCCCATCTGGCCTGACCAAGAATGAACCTGGGCTCGGCGTCGCCGAGGGCCGTCACTTCGATCGCCCCGGACGGGATCTCGGGCTGGCCAAACCAGGCCATGGGCCCCCCGCACGCCACACATCCGCCCCGGAGATCCCGCAGCGGGCTCGTGTGTGAGCAGTAGCTGCATGCGGTCGCCTCTGCGAGGAGATAATCGTGCCGGCCGATGTGAATCGTCAGCGCTCGCCAGCCGCCATCGAGCAATCCCGCCGCAGGCACGGTGTTCCAATCCGAAGCCGTGATCATGCCGCCCGGCGGTGGTGGTGGCAGGTAGCCCATCACGCTCGCTCCGCTCTCAGCAGCATGCGCACGATCTCCCTGTGCTGGAGCCGCCCCTTCTGCCCGCGGGCCCACATGGCTAGCTTGCGTGCCCCGTCGCGCTCCGGGCCCGTCATCTCGTGCAGCACCTTCTTGAGATCCGCATCGGCTCGCTTGCTTTGGTCTGTCACTGCGCCTCCTTGTGCTCTCGCATGTAGGCCAGCGCCGCCGGGCGCGGCGCTCTCACAGCAATTGAGGTTGGTCGCCCTCGCCTTCCGGCTCCGCCGGCTTCAGCTTCGTCACTTCGCTCATCCGCCCCAGGTGTTGGCCTGCCCACACAGCAGCCGCCTGCGCCGTCTCGAACACGCGCAGCCGGCGGTCCTCGTCGTAGAACGTCTCCCGGCCGTCGACGACGATGTAGCCCTGCTGTCCGGCATGCCACTCGATCGCCAGCCGGGAGACG
>Ga0209751_10000250_pt1 | contig 57188 bp, 71 predicted proteins | sample RifCSP13_1_FD_184019 | JGI IMG/M metagenome (GOLD analysis project Ga0209751, IMG submission 184019) | Soil microbial communities from Rifle, Colorado - Rifle CSP2_sed 13_1 (SPAdes) (version 2) | ecosystem: Environmental > Terrestrial > Deep subsurface > Rock core/Sediment | place: Rifle...
CCCCGGGCGAGATCTTCGTGACGATGGCGAAGGAGGGGTCCACCCTCTCCGGCATGCTGGACGCCTTCGCCACCTCCATCTCGCTCACTCTCCAGTTTGGCGTCCCCCTTCACGATCTTGTCCAGAAGTTCTCCTACATGCGCTTCGAGCCTTCTGGGCGCACCGAGAACTCGGAGATCCCCGTGGCCCAGTCCATCGTGGACTACATCTTCCGCTGGCTCGCCTCGACGTTCCTGAGCGAGGAGGAGAAGGAGGAGTTCGGGGTGCTCTCGCCGGCGGTGAAGGCGAAGTTGGAGAATGGCGACTACATTCCACCCAATGGACATAGCGATAGCCAAGCTGATGCCCCGCCCTGTGCCGACTGCGGCTGGATCATGAGCCGCGCAGGGCCCTGCTACCGCTGTGACAACTGCGGCTCAACAACCGGATGTGGTTAGGAGAGACACGATGAGCGACTACTATGGCCTAGGACGTCTTCCTGCAATCGACGAGCGTGACCATAACTTCCCAATGGCAGCCAAGCTGGCTGTTGAGGAAGTACTGCCCAAGCACAAGTACTGGCGGACAGGACCAGTGCTAAACCAAGGCAACACCTCCTCCTGCGTCGGACATGCATGGCGAGGCTGGCTAGGCTCCGCACCACTGATGACCAAGAAGGGCCCAGACGCCTTCGCTGTCTACAATGAGGCGCAGAAGGTAGACGAGTGGCCAGGCGAGGAGCCGACTGTGCAGGGCACCTCAGTTCGAGCCGGCGCCAAGGTTCTACAAGACTTGGGGCATATCCAAGAGTACGTCTGGGCGGAAGACGTAGCGACTCTCAAGCGCTGGGTTCTCACCAAGGGCACCGTGGTGCTAGGTACGCTCTGGTACCAGGAGATGTTTGCTCCCCAGAGATTGGGCTACCTCTGGCCCAACTTCAGCAACGAGCCCGTAGGGGGACATGCCTACCTCTGCGTTGGCTACTCCACTTGGCGTAGAGCGTTCCGCTTCCTGAACTCTTGGAGCAGATCTTGGGGAGACAACGGAAGATTCTGGATGCACGAGGAGGTCGTTGGCGCCTTGTTAAGAGACCAAGGCGAAGCCTGCGCGGCAATAGAAAAGATTCTCTAAGAAGGAGAAGGAGGTGATGGCTTGTTTCACGCCTGGATAGACAAGGGATTTCTCCTCTTCATCATTCTGTTGGTTGGCCTAGTTGTCTTCGTCTCAGTGACAGTCGCTGCCGGCAAGTGGGGCTACGAGTATCGTTGCAACCACGAGGTAGTCGAGCAACGCTTGGCACTGTGGGACCAAGGCATCGGGATCTTCCAGCCGATTGATGGCGATCCTGTTGGGGCATGCCCAACTACATAAGAGAGAAGGAGAGGAGAGAAGGAGATGAATCCAGTCATAATCATGGAGCCACAGGTATACTTAGTTGGTAGACAGATCATCGACAGATCCCAAGTCAATCGCTTTCTGGAAGACCACAGCATGACTTGGGAAACAGACAGCATCGTCGCAGGGGAACAGTTAGCTGAGGCAGCCGGTCGTCTCTGCTACCTGTCGTTCGGCAAGGGGCGCAAGACCAACGCAGAGTACCTCAGCAACATCCTTGATCAAAAGCACGGGAGCGTACTTGAGCACGCAGTCTGGAACTTCATCATTGCCGGCGTCTCCCGCTCCTTCACCCATGAGCTGGTTCGACACAGGGCTGGCTTTGCCTACTCCCAGCTCTCGCAGCGCTACGTAGATGAGTCGGAGACGGCCTTCGTGATGCCGCCGGCGATCCAGGCCTCGTCTGAGCACACTCAGAAAGCATGGACCGCGGCCATGAAGGGTCACTTGGCTGACTACAGCAGTGCCATCACGGCCCTCATGCGCGACAACCCAAACTTAGTCCGAAAGCAGGCCAGGGAGGCAGCTCGATCCGTCCTACCTAACGCCACTGAGACGATGATCTTCGTCACTGCCAACGCTCGTTCGCTCCGGCACTTCATCGAGCTCCGCGGCTCGGCCGGCGCCGATGCTGAGATGCGAAGGGTGGCACTGAAGATCTTGTACATCATGCACCAAGAGGCTCCCAGTATCTTCGGTGATTACACGATCGAGGAAGAGAACGGCGTACAGGTCAGTCACACAGAACACGAGAAGGTCTAATCGAATGGCAGATATCATGGAACTGCAGGCAAAGATTCACACCACCGCAGTCGAGCACGGCTGGTGGGAGCACGACCGAAACTTCGGCGAGCTGATCGCTCTCATGCACTCCGAGCTCTCGGAGGCCTTAGAAGCATGGAGGGAAGACGGTGCCAACCCTCCCTTCTACGTAGCAGAGAACGGCAAGCCAGAGGGATGGGGAGTGGAGCTAGTAGACTGCGTCATCCGCATTCTGGACGCCCTAGCAGCCAAGAAGGTCGATACTGAGGCTGTACTGCTCGCCAAGGTGGCCTACAACGACACAAGACCTTGGCGTCATGGTAACAAAAGAGCGTAGAACCTAGTATGATGCAGGACTCCGACCGGGCCATGCTACACGCCCAGTACTCGCAGGCTGATCTGCTACGCGTCAAGCCGCCAGACCAGTTCGTCCCTACCACCGCGGCTATCCTGACCTACGAGGTGGGCGACTTCGTCAAGTGCGCTATGAATGTCCACTGGGGCGGTGTCAGAGACTACCACGGAGAGGCCAAGGTAGCCTTGGCGGATGTCATCACGATGTGCCGCTTGCTCTCAGCCCTGCTAGGGATCGACTTCTGGGATGCGCTACGCAAGGGAGAGGATCGTTACATGGATGCAGCCAGCATCAGGGAAACGAGAAGAGATGGATATGCCAAGAACGAGTGAAGCAACACATTACTCCAGCACTGCCTCTCTATTCACTACCTACGGCAGGATCCTCTTCTATGTTGCTGCACACCCTGGCTGCGGCGTTAGAGAACTTGCCGACAAGAACTTCCTAACAGAGAGATCGATCTGGAAGATTGTGGGCGACCTACACAACCAAGGCTTGGTCACGATCAGCAAGGCCCGCCGCAAACACTCCTACTATGTGAACCAAGAGGCAGTCTTCGAGTGGCCAGGGAGGGGATCAACAAGGCTATCCTCATTGTTAGGATTGACATCTCCAGCCCTCAAGGACTAGATTAGTCCCCGCAACGCTTTCGCTAACGCTTACGCCGTAGCAATCGCTCTCGCCTCCGCTTTCGCAATCGCTTCTATCCGGACTGCTTTGTTTTGCCAGGAGGCTGCGGCTTGCCACGTAAGAAGAAGGATCAAGAAGAGGAGCTGCAGCTACCCAAGGAGGCTAGGGAAGCTCTAACCCACATGATGCTTGTACGACTCAAACAGCTGACAGATGGCATAGATCCCGTTGAGGTAGCCGATAGCATACTGCTTGGTGGTAGCTATCCGATGGAAACGTTGGAAGAAAAGAGCGTAGTAGTAGGTCTGTGTATAGAGGGGGAGAAGATATCCATCCGCCTCCCCGGCACGGTTGTCTTCTTGATCGACAAGGTCTGCGCTTACACAGGGACACCTTCCAGAGCCAAGCTGATTCTCGGAGCACTACAGGATCATGCCGTGCCTAGCTGGCTGGCACTCCTAGGAGCTACACCAGAGGATCTGAGCGGATCTCTGTCCGTGTTCTTCAGGAATTGTGAAGCTAGGCTGGCTGAGTACGAGTTCTGCCAGCGAGCCGAGAAGTCGATAGAGCCGCTCGTTCATGTCGTGATGGGCTACATCGAGGGGGGACCGGATACTTGGCCAAAAGCTATGACCACTATCACAGACCTAATGACAGATATCGAGAGCGTGAAAGACAACTACTGGCGCCAGAGATTGATGGGTGAGATGATACGCCACTGGCGCCGGCTCAAGATTGCTCTAGACATCTTCGTCTCCAACGAAGTCCCCAGACACCAAGAACTGGGGGTTGCGCTAGAACGGTGGAAGCTGGAGGCAGCTTACGGTTAGAACATGAATTCGTGGTTACATTCTTACATTCTTACATTCTTACAGGTAGACGCAGTTCAATTCCGGTATCTGCTCGTACACCTATATGTATACGTATAGTATATGTATACGTATAGTATATGTATATGTATAGTATATGTATATGTATAGTATATGTATATGTATAGTATATGTATATGTATAGTATATGTATATGTATAGTATATGTATATGTATAGTAAAGGAAAAGGAAGAGGAAAGAGATAGGCCCTCTGGTCGGTCGGGGCTCCCTAAGGATAAGCACCCGCCCGGCCTCTGTCAACACCGGAAGTTCACTTCTCCTAGTTGTAAGAATGTAAGAATGTAAGAATGTAAGACAGAAAACATGTTCGAGAGACAACAAAGGTGAGAGCACATGCAGATTCCTAACAATCCACGTAGCCTAAACCTGCCTTACGATGCTTGGCGACAGCATCAGAAGGAAGCCTTGGAGTCGATTGTCAATTCAACGAAGAAGGTCATCCTGTTAGTTGCGCCAACAGGATCCGGGAAATGCTTGGGGAGGGGAACTCCGGTCCTGTTGCATAGCGGTCAGATCAGGCCTGTTGAAGAGATCAAAGCTGGCGACCGCCTAATGGGTCCGGATAGCAAGCCTAGAAGAGTTCTGTCTACCAGTGAGGGCCGCGGCGAGCTGTACGAGATCCAACCGGTGAAGGGACAGCCTTGGATTGTCAACAGTAACCACGTCCTAACCCTGGTCAAAACCAAGACCGGCAACCGTTGGCCGTCTGATGTGGCAGGCCTAACTGTTGATGTCCCACTCTACAAGTGGTCTGAGTGGCCTCGCTATAGAAAGCATATCTTCAAGCTGTTTCGCACAGGGGTCTCCTTCCCCCACCAAACTAGGAAGCTGCCAGTCGACCCCTACTTTCTCGGCCTGCTGCTGGGCGATGGTTCCCTCCACAAGGGCATCTACTTGACCAATCCCGACCCGGAGATCGTAAGCGAGGCAGAGAGACAGGCACAGACGTGGGGACTGATCCTGCGAAGGGGATGGCGACAAGGGGCCCTCCACATGCACTTCAGCAGCGGACGCACGGGAGGACGGGCCAACCCTCTGCTACAAACCATCCGCAAACTGGGTCTCGCAGTATCAAGTAAGGCGAAGTACATACCCCATGCCTACAAAACCTCGTCCCGACATGCCCGTTTACAGCTACTAGCTGGGCTGCTCGACACCGACGGACACTTGGCTAATGGCTGCTACGATTACATTTCCGCATCCCAACAGCTAGCAGAGGACGTCGCCTTCCTAGCCCGTAGTCTTGGCCTTGCTGCCTACATCCTCCCTTGTCGAAAATCCTGCCAGAATGCCTTCACCGGCAGTTACTGGCGAGTCAGCATTTCCGGCAACCTCAGCACCATTTCTTGCCGTGTGGAGAGAAAGAAGGCCAGCCCACGTCGGCAGAAGAAGGACGTACTCAGAACGGGATTCAGAGTGGCTCAAAAGGATAGAGGATCTTACTACGGCTTAGAGGTCGATGATGACGGACGCTATCTCTTAGGCGACTTCACGGTCACCCACAACAGTGGCATTGCCTTGGGCGCCATCAGAGCCCTAGCTGGTACAGGCCAAGGGCACATCCTGACACGAACGATCTCACTGCAGCAGCAATACCACGATCTGTTTCCCGAGCTGACAATTGTGAAGGGCAAGGACAACTTCAACTGCATCCTTCCCAACCAAGAGGAGCACACGGTGTCTGAGGCCATCTGCCAGACTGGATGGAAGTGCTTCAAACAAGACGTCTGCCCTTACTTCGTACAGATGCGCAAGACGAGAACCGCGAAGGAGATCGTGTTCTCCTACGCCATGTGGCTGGCCGGCTCCCAGGAAGCTAACCTGTTCCTGCCGCCAGACAATCTCATTGCTGACGAAGGACACGAGCTGGAAGACGCTGTCATCAGCAGCACGAAGATCCTCCTCTCGGCCAAGCTCTGCGAGCGCTGGAAGATCGCCCTGCCCTTGCTACTTGACGAGAAGGCCTATGCCGACTGGGCAGGTGAGATACTGCCCATGGTGCTCAACGCACGGCGCCGGCTAGCAGAAGAGCTGGGGCAGATGGGACCAGGCAGGGCTGATGGCTTGGACGATGAGCAGGAACGCATGCTGCACAACATACGGGAGCTCGACCGCATCACGCGCACACTGGGCAAGATCAGAGCTGCTCCCGAGTCCGGCCAGTGGTTCATCCAGACACTCAAGAACGGGAACTTAGAGATGGTACCAGTCTGGGCCTCAGCGCACACATCAGTACTGTTCGGCCGCTCAAAGGGCAAGGTAGTGGTAATGTCCGCCACACTGCTGCCCTCCCCCAAGACAGCAAAGCGTCTAGGTCTGGAGGAGGGAAGCTACGAGTTCATAGAGGTACCATCAACCTTCGACCCTACCCGTGCTCCTATCATCATCAGGCCGGTAGCAGCTCTGAACAGGATGAACCTGCAGGAGAAGCTGCCAGCACTTGTGAAGGCCGTGGACTCGTTGCTCAACGACCACTTGCCGGACCGCGGCATTATACATACTGCGACCTACAGGATCAGGGACTATCTACTCGAGCACAGCCAGTTCGGACACGAGATGGTGACGCACGACACAAGAACCAGGGGCGCCGTGATCGACCGCTTCCGTAGAATGGAAGGACCACCGGTGCTCGTGTCACCTTCGATGGGCATGGGCTTCAGCGGAGACGATGACATCTGCCGATACCAGATCATCTGTAAGTGGCCATTCCCCGACATGAGCGACCCACTTACTAGACTCAGACAAGCGGAAGACCCCGAGGCCTATTCGTATGATGCTAACTCCACCTTCATCCAGATCTGTGGTAGAGGCATGAGATCGGAGACTGATCATGCGATGGCCTACGTGCTCGATGGACAAATAAGGCGGCAGATGGCTCGGTATCCTTCCCACTTCCCCAAGTGGATACGTGACAGGATCCTATGACACCACCAGAGCCCGCAGGATCAACGAGAACCGATGCCTAGGAACAAAGTAGAGTGGAGCACCACGCAGAACTATGCCCCCCTCTGGCCGCAGCACTCAGAGCCTCTCACGAGTTTCTGATGCAAGACGAACTCTGCGATGTCTGCGGGGCAAGCTGGGAGTGCGAGCACATACCGGGTCCGGATCGGGCTGACCTGACATACGTGCCTCCGGATGGTACAAAGCTTGGCGACACCTACGATGGGCAGGTCTTGGCTGCAAGGCTGGATCGGGACCCAGAGATACAGCCTCCCTACGCGGATTGGGCACCAGACCTGGCGGCGCTTGCTCCCCAGATGACAGCAATGGCCCGAAAGATGAACGAAGTCATGAACGAGCTCTGCAAGATCATGGAGCCGGTAGCTAAGGTCATAGAAGACCTGAGTGAGCTCTTCGCAGAGGCACTAGACAATAACCAAGAGGATGTTGAAAAATAGCACGCCAAGGGACTTGCCAAAGAGTTTTCAGCGGGTGTATAACTGCTTGGCGGCTCCATCTTTTGAGAGAGGAGGGAGGTGAGGAAGATGACCATTGCTATCCTCGATACCGGGCGCTTAGAGATCCAAGAGCTGATCCGAGAAGGTGACACTGCTGACCTGATCCGCAGCTACGTATCCCTGCACAATGACCTACTGGAGACGAAGGAGTGGATGCGTTCTCGTCAGATCGGAGTCGAGCGGGGAGCAGAACTACGATCCCTGTGCATTGTTGCTCAGGCCCTCGATGCCGGCTTCGACCCATTCACCCCCCCGCCTACTTGGTTCAATGGTCCACTGGCGCAGTACACAGGCTCCATCCCAGAACATGTCCGAGTGAAGATCGACATCGCCCTGCCAATCTTCGGTGCAGGCCTGATCATCGTCCACGACCCTAGACCAGACACTTTCCGGCGAGCAGTCGACCCGATCGTGACCGGGCACGTGATCTTGGGCCAGAGAGACCAGCACTTCCTGATCGCACAGTGGGACCTTGACCAAGATCTGAAGTATCTGGGCGAAGAGGCCGGACCGGAGGGCAGCTCCGAGGACCAGATCCGCAAGGCGTTGGGCGAGGTCAGCCAGCGCTGGACTGGAGGTGCCTAGCAGAAACACATCGACCAGCCAGAACCCGACAACCCGCGCATCAATTGCTTTGAGTCTGTAAGGAGAAGGAAGAGAAAATGGCTGACGATCCCATCTGGAATCCCGACGAGCTGGAGGAAGGCTTCACACGCCCGGAGGATTCCATCGAAGAGGATGCCGCGTACCTCATTACCAACGCGGAGATCGGCATCGGCACATGGGGCGACAAGTCCCTGCTGCTAACCTTGGAGCCAGACGAAGGCGACGAGGTCAAGTTCGAGATCAAGCTCTCGAACCGCACGAACAGCAAGTGGGGAATCTTCGTCAACTCCCTCCGCGATGCCGGCATCAAGCTCACCGACGCCGGGGATCTGATCGGCAAGAAGATCATTGCCGGCAAGAAGTTCGAAGACCAGATGCTGCCGAAGCGCATCGCCTGCAGCCAGCACGAGCGCTGGCAGAACAACTGCGGCGACTGCAAGACCGACAACGAGAATCGCGAGAAGCGCACCATCGTGTACTTTATCGTCAAGAGCATTGTCGGTGGTGCAGACAACGGCTCAGGACCGGCCGCAGACGACCCGGATCTGATCGCCTCACTCGTCGACCTCTGTGATGGCAAGAGCTACGGCCAGATCATCACCGCGGTCACCGAGGATGCGCAGTTCGCCCCATTGAAGACAAGAGTGGCCAACCGGTCTCTCTTGACCTCGCTTATCGACCAGAGGCTACTGTCCATCGAGGGCAAGGAGTACAAGAAGGTCGGCTAGCTCTCGTGGGGGGCGACGAGAGCACGATTCGGTTTGCGCTTGACACGGTGTGGCGGTGTGCTCCGTCGTCCCCCTCCCTACCTCAGGGGGGCGACACCCCATGGAAGAACTGACGCATCTCTCATATAGCAGTCTTCAGCTCTACGCCGAGTGTAAGCATAGTTGGTTCGGACACTACGTACTTGGCCGAGAGTCTAAGCCTACAGCGGTGATGATTCTTGGTAGAGCGATAGACGAGGCTCTGAGTGAGAGCAGCCGCCACAGGCAAGAGACTGGTCAGTACCTGGCCCCAGAGGTAGTCACTGCCATCTTCCACGAGGCGTTCGACCATGACATACCAGAGGACGCTGGCCAACCAAGATCCCTACTTGCTCCCCTGAGTCCTTTCTGGCGGGGCGAAGAGAAAGAGACGATGGTCAAGCAGGGGGATCAGCTTATCCTAGTCTACTTCACAAAGGAGTGGGCCACGGAGGATGAGGCAGACTTTGTCCCTCTCCGCTCCGCGGCTATGATCCAGCCAGAAGCAGTACAGCGACGGGTAGAGCTAGCACTACCTGGAGAGTACGTACAGAAGCTAGTGGGTATCTTGGATCTCGAGGACGAGACCGGAGTAGTAGTGGACTGGAAGGTCCGTAAGCGGTCGTCCTCTTGGGACGGCATGGACTTCGATCTGCAACCGACTACGTACGCAGCACTCAGAGGAGAACCAACACTCCTGCAATTCATCGAGCTCATTCGTGGGGACAGGGGAGTGTCAATCAAGGCACATACCACTACAAGAACCCAGCAGGACATCGATTGGTTCCTTGCCTACGTGCAGCACACCGCCAGAGACATCGATCGCTCCCTAAAGCAGCTGTACGCCGAGATGGGAGACATTGCCCTCTGGCGTGATGACCCAGAGGCTGTTGCACATGCTGCCTCTGCTTTTCCTCCCTCACCGGGAAGACGGTGCATGTACGATGGACACTTCATTGATTGCAAATACAGAGCAGGTGCCTTGGAGGGAATAGAAGAATGAGACGACCGCAGCTCACATTCGATATCAAGGAACTGGAGGACGGCTACGCTGTCCTGCAACAGAGTAGTGTCAGCACGTATCAAGACGACATGTATCTGTGTGCAGACGCCGAGGAGCTGCGCTCAGTCGTCTCCGCATGGCTGGATCGCTGGATAGCAGGACTCGAAGGGGAGCCAAGCGCCGAGCACGTAACCGGTTGAGAGAGAAGTAAGCAAAGAGGAGAGAGGGAATGCCATTCAAGCCGGTCAATCAGCGCGAAAGAAGCCCCTACTACATCATCGAAGTTTGGGGTAGAGAGAAGTGCTTAGCTCCGAGTACCCGAATACTGGATGCCCATACAGGAGCCTACAGGCCGGTAAGCGATCTGCTAGCGCCTCCGGTCGTAGCATCTTTGGACACTGTCAAGCTGCAAGCTACAGACGCTGAACACATCTACACCAACGGTCTAAAGCAGGTCTACACTATCCGTACCCAGCTCGGTCACGAATTGACAGCCACAGCTAATCACCCTGTTCTCGAGAAAAGTCGAGGCTGGCAGGAGCTGCGAGAGCTACGGGTAGGCGACAAGATCGCTGTTGCTGCTACCATCCCATTCTTTGGTACAGATGAACTGCCCGAACCTCTGGTCGAGCTGGTTGCCTTCCTGCTCGGTGATGGATATATGCCCCATCTGGCTTTCACAAACGCAGATCCAATTGTGTTGGATAGGTTCAGTACCGCAGCGGAGGAACTTCAAGGTAGAAGAGCTGTGTTGAGAGCCAGAAGAGGGAAGACTGTTACCTTGGCCGCTACCGTGGCTCGCGGAAGGCCGAACCCCCTACAAGACTGGCTAAAGCACGAGCAGATCTTGCACCACCGCTCTCCGGAGAAGTACGTCTCGCCATCGATATTCAGACTGAGCAAGAAGCTGCTCTCACTGTTCCTTAATCGACTCATAACCTGCGATGGGTGGATCTCTTTCCGTAACGAGGACGATGGTCGTGTAACCAGCTTGGAGTTGGGCTACTCTTCGGCCTCTAAGAGGTTAGCACTAGATGTCCAACACCTCCTGCTCCGTTACGGAATTGCTACCAGACTCTACCCGAGAAGGGTGATGGGCAGACCGCAACAATACTGGACAGTGATAACCACCAACCGGCAAGCAATCCAGATCTTTGCCGAGGAGATAGGTCTACTAGGAGAGAAGAACAGGAGGCTAAACGAGCTTGTAACAAATCTAAAAACATATACCAGTAGGATAAAGAGACCCTCTGGCCTCCACAGAGAGGGGATGGGAGACATCCTTTGGGATCCCATTATCTCCAAGCGCGAGGAGACTCTAAGACAACCCACATACGACCTCAGTGTTCCCGAGGGCCACTCCTTCATCGCCAACAACATTTTGGTACACAACTCCGGCAAGACGCGCTGGGGCATGACAGCTCCCACCCCGGTCTATCTCTACAACTTCGACCGCGGCTACGATAGAGTCGAGAAGAGCATGCTGGCCTCCAGCGATAGTATTCCCATCGTCCCTTCATTTGCTGAGCGGCATGCTGGTGGCTTGATTGTCGTGACCGACTATGTCGGCCGGATCAAGTCAAAAGACAACAAGGGAGGTCTGAAGGCAGAGGACATCGAAAACGCTAGGGAGATCCTCGACCAGTTCGAGACAGATTGGTTCGAGATGGTGGATAACACCTTAGTAGAGAAGTACGGCCTACCTCCGGGCGGAACTGCGGTGATCGACACTGGAACTTTGGTGTTCAACATCGCCGGCCATGTACTTCAAAAGAAAGCACCTGCCAATCAACCTTGGATACAGTACACGATGCGCAACGACTTCTTCAGGCGCCTGCTATCCTCTGCCCGCGACTCCGGACGTAATGTCATCTTCATCCACCACGACACGGATCTCTACGGTGCCGAGGGACAGATAACAGGGCAGAAGGCACAGGGGGACAAGCTGGTTAGTAGGGCGGCCGATGTGGTCATCCGATTGCAGGCCAAGAAGCAGCCCAAAGCCGGACTTCCTACCTACACGCTCAGGATTGAAGACTGCGGCCTTAATGCTGAACTGACGGGCGAAGAGATGATCAACGCCACCTTTGATGATCTCGTGGATAGGATAGGATGATGGCTGAGCGCCAAGGGAAGAAAGAATCACACCCCGGACATTCCCTGCCCCCTCAGCTCCCTACACACCGCCGAGACAACCCAAGCGATGCCGACAGCGCACTGGAAGCCATCAACCGAAGAGTAGATTCACTGGAGGACACCATTCGCGAGTTGAAAGAGCAGCTGGCACCTTTGTTGTCTAAGTGAGCTACACGGTACAGTACCAAAAGTCGCCGCACCCTCGGCCTTTACGGGCTTCGCCGTGTAGCTCACCTAGCCAATAAGGATAAGTCTGTTATAATGCCGACGACGTTGAAGCCCTGCGAAAGGATGGATCAAATCTTGATACAGAGAAGGAGCCTGAGGCAGGCCTGATTCCCCTTGGCAAGGGAATCCTCAGCAGAGACATCGGCCTAGACGCCTGAACCTCAGGTCCCCTAGACCATTAGGAACAGAACAGCTAGGAAACTAGCTTCACACCTGTTCATCATTCTAGCCAGCCTTCTAGGAGGCTTGCTGGGCAGTGGTCTTCATAGTGAGGAACAACATGAGCTGCAGCCATCCACAGTCGTCCAAGAGAGTCTGGTACCTGCCTCTCTGGACTTGGAGTTTCTGCCGGACCTGTCGCTCCGACGTCAGCTGGCAGAAAGCCTCCGTCCTCGTCCGCCTCGCCAGACACCTACTCCCACACCAACTCCTACGCCTGCTCCCAATCCACTTACAGCGGAAGCTGTGGCTGGCTACAACGAGTACGAGCCTGCGGGATCCAAGCCTACTATTGGAGACAGGAACAGCCGTGCAGTCGTCGCCGCAATCATCGAAGAAGTCTTCGGCGCCACAGCTGACAAAGCGAAGCGAGTAGCAGAGTGCGAGTCCACCTTCGGTCAGAATCCCTCGGCGTATCACGAAGGACGCAAGTTCGTCGGTCTGTTCCAAATCTGGACAGGACACTTGGGTCACTCCCTGCCAGCCAACACGAACCTGTACGATGACAGGGAGAACGCGAGGGCTGCTTACCTACTCTCCCGGGGCGGAACGAGCTGGGGACCATGGCCCTACTGCGGCCGACAGTAAGCTACCAACAGTCGTAGCTGATTGGCGAGAACCCCCGGAGCGCATTGCGGAGCTTGAGGCAAGAGGCTTCGAAGTCCTCTACGAGCAAGCACAGGCCTACCCGGAGCTCGACTTTGGGGATTACTGTTGGCAATCAAGGACGCACGGCTTCACTGTAGGAGTGGAGGTGAAGAAGGTTCCGGAGATGCTGGCTCGCTTCAAGACAAAGGAGCTCCAACGTCAGCTACGCGGGCTCTACGACAGCTACGACATACCGATCTTCTGCTTTGGTGGGAAGCTATCAGTAACCAAGGACGGATTCTGCGACACGTACGGTTGGGATCAGCACCGGGTTCTCTACGATGGCTTCATGAACTGGCTGCATCTCTCTCTGCCGCAGGATCTGCCCGGGCTTCTGGTCGACTCTGTCCCTGACAATCAACTGCTCATGCATAGAGTAGCGAGCTATGTCCACTACTTCGAGAAGCAGGACCACAAGGCAACGTGGTCGGTGGACACTCGCCGGCCGCTCTTCTCCATGGATGACACCGAGCTGGCAGCACTACGGGCCCTGATGTTCCCAAAGATCGGAGAGGAGATAGCCGGCACCATACTCAATGAGATGTCAACATGGGAGGTCCTGCAGGACGTATTTGAGAACGGAGGGAAGAAGCTGCTAAAGGTATATGGAATGGGGAAGGAGAGGGTGGCTTCGATCAGGAAGGTCGCCAGCTACAAGAGAGGTTAGATATAAGCATGAACATCCTGCGCAAGATCGTTAAGGAAACCGTACTGGCACCGTACAGAGTCTTACAAGGACTTGCCGACGCAGCAAACACAGTGGCAACCGGCAAAGAGAAGGACGAACCACCCAGGAAGGAGAAGGAGTGAGATGGTCAACGACGCCATGAAGTACGGCCGCATCCTGACCTCGGAGAAGCTGATCCCAGAAGGAGAACCTGTCTTCCTCCTCAGGGCCCAAGACATGTTCGCCGCGGACATCGTGCGCCACTACGCGTCCCGGCTAGCATTCGAGGGCTATGACGAGGACACTGTCAGCGAGATCCGAGCATTTGCAGATGAGATGGACAGGTGGCCGGTGAAGAAGCGCCCAGACTGATCACTGGGAAGTAGGGCAGCAGTGATCCTCTTCCAGATCTCTCTATCCGGTCGGCACCTCCAGGTGCTGGTTGCAATACGAGAGTCGACAACCAACAACCGGCTATTTGACAGGATAGACCATAGTCGCTTCGTAAGCACAGTCAAAACACTGCTTGCCGAGGGCCTAATCGCCCACCACCCGGGTGTGGACTGGAGACAAGGTGACAAGAAGATCAGCTACACGATCACTAAGAAGGGAGAGCTCGTTCTTCAGTTGGCCGCCATGGATCTCGGTGACTTCCTGAACGAAGTCAAGGCGCGAAGAGTAGGACGTGGCCGGCAGCTCAAGCAGCTAGACGACTCGGAGAGAACAAAGAACATAGAGCAGAGAGAAGAGAGGCGAGATATGAGACGAGGAGCAGGAGCGAAAGGACGCCGCTAATGGTCTTCGATCCACAAACCCTGACTTGGACCTGCCACGTCTGCAGAGAGGAGCGCCCAGATGCACAGATCTCTGTACTCTCTACACCAGTAGAGTTCCCAAATGGTGTGGTGGCAACCCAGAACGTCCGCTACTGCAACGATCGTCCCGCCTGCGTGAAGGGTGCAGCAGAGGTAAAGCTAATAGGAGACAAGGAGAATGAACACTAGAAGAAGCTCCAAGAGGTCCAAGCTGAGCAAGAGAGGAGACTGAAGACATGACAAAGAAGTTAAGGGTGATCCAAGCTGGTATCGAGTATGAATTCGAGCGGGCCGAGGAGGGTGGCTACGTCGCTAGCGTTCCCCTCTATCCATCCTGCGTGTCGCAGGGAGAGACCTTCGAAGAGGCTCTTGCAAACATTGAGGATGCCCTAAAGGAAACCTTGGCCGCGGCGAAGGAACTGGGGTCAGAGATCCCAAGCGAGCTCGCATATCTCTTGGAGTAGACATGAAGATCCTCTACCACGCACACTGTTTCGATGGCTTCGGTGCCGCTTGGGCTGCTTGGCTGAAGCTGGGAGACACTGCCGAGTACATACCGGTTCTCTACGGAAACCCACCACCAGCTAGCCTTGACGGGCAGGACGTCGTCATCGTTGACTTCTCCTACCCTCGGGTAGTGTTGGAGGATCTGCACGACCGCTGCGCCTCCCTGCTAGTCAAAGATCACCATAGGACTGCGGAGACTGATCTCGCCGGGCTGGACTACTGCACCTTCGATATGGAGAAGAGCGGGGCGATGCTGGCGTGGGAACACTTCTGTCCAGACGATTCCCCCGCGCCGCTGATCATGTATGTCCAAGACAGGGATCTCTGGCAATTTCGTCTACCATTCAGCCGAGAGATTGCGGCTTGGATGCGGTCATGGCCGATGGACTTCGAGCAGTGGAACCATGCTAATCTCCAGCTGGAGTTGGAGCTGCAGAAGGTCGTCAGCGAAGGGAAGGCGATCCTCCGCTTCCAGTCGCGCTGCGTGGAGCAGATGTGCGAGCAAGCTGTTTGGATGGAGCTCGGTGGCTACCGAGTGCCGGTGGCCAACGCTACTCTCTTCTTCAGCGAGGTCGGGGAGAAGCTCTGCGAGATGTACCAAGAGGCACCCTTTGCTGCTTACTACTTCGATAGGGCAGACGGCAAGCAACAGTGGGGACTGCGCTCCAAAGGCGGCTTCGATGTCAGCGAGGTAGCCAAGCAATTTGGTGGCGGAGGACATTCAGCTGCTGCTGGCTTTACAACAGAGCAAGGCAAGAGGCCACACAAGGAGGCGCCACCCGAGCCACCACCGGCGACACCGGACACCTTCTCATGACGCTGATCTTCGTAGACTGCGAAGGGCACGGTCCTGCCCCCGGCCGCTCGGTTGAAGAACGATTCTGGGAGAAGGTGGACAAGTCAGGTGACTGTTGGCTTTGGCTAGGTGCCATCACCGGAGCGGGGTACGCCGAAATCAACATCAACGGTCGGCCTGTCCTAGGGCATCGGTGGTCCTATGAGCAAGTTTACGGGCCGATTCCGGCTGGACACCAACTAGATCATCTCTGCCGCAATCGTGCTTGTGTTCGCCCCCAACACCTTGAGGCAGTAACCTGCAGAATTAACCTCTTGCGGGGAAAGACTATCACGGCAGCACACGCTGCCAAGACCTCTTGCCCAAGCGGCCATCCATATTCACCTAGAAACACCTATCGTACCCCCAAGGGATTCAGGCAGTGTAGAACTTGCCGGGCCAAGCACATCCGGAGTAGGAGGGTCGCAGGGAAGTGATAAGTCTCATTTTTGTAGATTGCGAAGGCATCGATGTCTTAGCAGGACGGATGCGAGAGTTCGGTGCTGTTGAATTCAAAACACGGAAGACCTTCTATGGTGAAAATGATAGTCATGACACCTTCAAGGCTTTTGTTGACTGGTTGCAGCAATTCCCCGGACGACCGATATTCGTCTCCGACAATCCTGCGTATGATTGGCAGGGAATCAATTACGCTTTCCACAAGCATCTTGGCTACAACCCTTTTGGACACTCCGCTCGTCGCATCTCCGACTTCTATGCTGGGCTGGTCGGAGACTTCTACAAGACGCAGGAGTGGAAGTCACTTAGGGTAACCCCACACGACCATAACCCAGTCAACGACGCAATGGGCAACGTTGAGGCATTCGAGCGTTTGCTAGAAGGAGAGCGGCCATGACAATCACCAAGGCACCCCAAGAACTGGATCAGTTCGAGTCAACATCAGTATTCTTGGCCGGCAGCATCGAGATGGGCGCCGCTGAGGATTGGCAGGCAGAGTGCGGCCGCGTCTTAGAGAAAGCAGGCTTCCACGTGCTCAATCCTCGCAGGGATGACTGGGACTCTTCGTGGGAGCAATCCATCAACAACCCACAGTTCCGTGAGCAGGTAGAGTGGGAGTTGAAGTACTTGGAGGCTTGCAGCTATATCCTCCTCTATCTCTCCCCGAGAACAATGTCTCCCATCTCATTACTCGAGCTCGGTCTCCACGCACACCGAAGCAAGCACTTGGTCGTCTGTTGTCCTGAAGGATTCTGGCGCAGGGGTAACGTGGAGATCGTCTGTGTTCGCTATGGCATCCCTCTCCTGACTTCTCTCGACGCAGCGATAGCTACCCTCAGAGAGATAGCAGTCATTGAAGAAGAGACTGCCTCCACGTGACAATAAGGCCTTGACAGCGACAGCCTGCTCTTTGGTATAGTCCCAACCACAAACCACTCAGGGAGGGGAAGTTGCGACAGATCGTCGCCGACATCTGGTCTCTGGCAGAACACCTCAAAGTGATCCCAACAAATGTGGGATGGCGCAAAGACGGAGCCAACGTGATGGGCCGCGGCTTGGCCAAACAGGCCGAGGGGAGATACCCCGGTCTTGCTGAATGGTACGGTGGTGCCTGCCAGAAGATGACCAGCGGCCCTAGGATCCACCTCTACGAGGACTTGATCCTCTTCCCGGTCAAACCCCTTAACGAGGACGCCCCCTGGCTCTCCTGGCGCTCTGAGGCCTCCCTAGAGGTGATTGAGAAGAGCACACAGCAGCTAGCCAAACTGGCCCGCATTTTCCACCTCGCTGGTGAAATAGCTGTGCCGCTGGTTGGTTGCGGCAACGGCCGGCTCAAAGAAGAGGACGTGCTGCCAATTCTGGAGCGCTACTTGAACGACAACAGATTCATCCTCGTGAGAGCAGGTTAGTACGTGCAGGTGAGTGAAGAGAGAGAGATCAAGCTCCTCAGCCTCGAAGAGGTCACAGCGATATACAGGGCAGTGCTACTGGGCAGCGGCAACGTCCCGGTGGAGAGAGCGATCGCTGCAGTACGTTGGGCAGAAGAGACCAGAAGCAGAGCACTGCTGCTAACCGGAGTCATTAGGGGAACCTTGGCCATAGGCATCCAAGAAGACGGAGAGCTCCTGTTTCAATCAAGAAGCCATGGCAAAGAAGCAGAGCAAGAAGACTGACGTCCCACACCTACGTCTCAGCACCCCAGAAGGCATTGGTTACATCGCCTTCGAGGGGGATCCCCTATTTGATATCCGAACCGTAGCCGCCGACCGAGGCCTAGCACTGAACGAGGCAGTGCTTCCCTTGCATACCATACTTAGCTCTAGTAGCAGAGCGGCCCTTGCCACAGCTATCGGCGCGGCAGAAGAGACTAGACGTAACCTAATTCGACAGCTGGAAAAGCATGGTAGTAAGCTAGACCTAGAGGAGATAATCGCATTGGTTGCACGTCTGCGCTCGGAAGCTATCCAGAGCCTCCTGCTGCGCGAACTGCAGACTACCACGAGGGCCTGAATGCCAATCTACGAATACGCCTGCCCCCAAGGGCACACCTACGACCTGACCCAAGGATTCGATGCGGAGCCAGAACATCCCTGCAGGGGCGATAACTGCAGAGAGGTTGCCAGGCGCCAATTCAGTCTGCCTGCTGCGATATTCCGTGGCTCGGGGTGGACCACAAAGAAGCACGGATCACAGCTACCTAACCCACAAGAGACTGGCTACGCAGTCGTGTCTGACTCCGTAAAGGATGGAGTGAAGCCATGAAGTTCATTTGGCCCTGTGGTAGCTTAGCTAACGTCCTCCGAGGCTTCTGGTACGCTGCCAGCTTCTACTATCTCGGTAGGCACTACGCTGTAGACATAGCCGTTCCTTGGTGGACACCAATCAAGTCCTCCTTGGCGGGCAAAGTAGCTGTCCGGAGCTACGACTCCGAGAGCGGCTACAAGGTCTATATCGACTCTGCTATCGGAGACGGGATCATCATCCGCTGCTGCTACCGGCATATGACGGGACCTGCCAAAGTCACCATCGGGTCTTCGGTCAGTCAAGGACAGATCATCGGATACGTGGGCTCCACTGGCAACTCTCTAGGACCGCACCTGCACTTTGATCTTTGGACCAACAAGATAATACGAGACGACAGCATCGTCTGGAAACCAGCCGCGGGATTCTATGCAGTGGATCCAGCCATCTATCTAGGACAGGAGGCAGCCTTGACAACAGCAGAGGTAGAAGCAGTCATCAGGAGGACTACAACAGATGCTGCAATCGCACAGGCGATCGGGCGGATAGCACGAGAGGGGCTACTCGGCTTGGACAAGGGCATTGTTGGGTCGAAGAAGCTGCTGGACATCATCAGTAAGATGCAGGCAGAGATTAGAGACCTGCAGACCTAGACAACCCATTCAGAGGAAAGAAGCATTTGCAAAAGCAAACCTGCCCACGACGCATCAGTGAACCAGGGCCTTGGGAGAGAACCGAGAACCTCGATAGCTGGAGGCTTGGCACCAGCTTCGTCAAGTACACCAATGATCCTGCATTTCTCAGCTGCTCCTTCTGTGGCAGCCTACACCCAGAGCAGTTCCTAAGCTTCGTGGCGCAGAACTGGACTGTCGTTCCGACGGACAAGAACTACAAAGCCTATCTCGGCCGGCCAATCGAGACTCGTCCCCTCCTAGAAGGTTCGGAGCTGACAATCGACTTTGAAGAGGTTGGGAAGTTCTACTTCCAGCACCTCAGTACCGAGCAACAGGAGCGATTCTCTGAGCTACTGAATATCGGACAAATGCGCTTGGCATACCCGGGACACTTCTACCGCAGGCCCTACTTCCTAATCGACTAGGACAGCGGTAGGATCACCATCAGCCCACCCCCAACATCGCCTAATGATGTGGTCTGACCGCACTCTTCGCACGAGGCGAAGATGTAGAAAGTGTCCGGCTCATCAATCATCTGTCGGCTACCACAGTGCTGACAGGTGAACTTCAGCCAAACGTGACCGCTGCGAGCAAGTACGTCGTCGGCCATAGCAATCAGCTCGTCCAAGGGTAGATCCACGGGTCTCTTTTCCAAAACACTGACTCCGGTGTGTGGGAGTAGTCAACACAAGGAGAGTATCTCCCACAATTCTTGCCGTCAAGAGTTGACACACAGCAAGACGAGTGCTAGATTCGCCAGTGGCATTCCCTTCCCAGGGATGGCCCCCGATTGCAGGAAGGAGCTGACCTCCGGTCAGCGCCTTTCTGTATAGGCGCCCCCTGCTCGTGCCTTCCCAGGCCCTCGCGGGCGCCAGACATTGTACATGTACATGTATATGTACATGTACGCGTACACCGGACTTTTGCCTCTCATTATGTAAGCTTCCACCTTGACATCTCACAGGGACGCCTGCTACCATTCCGCTCTGGTCGTGGCAAAGCTGCTGGATATTGGTTGGTTGCGACACCCTAAGCTGCTGACCCACGACCGACAACTTGCAATGAGAACCACCGAAGAGATCGCTGCGTACTACGAGATCATCAAAGCCGATGACATGTTCGGCTTCCGTGGTGAGGTCCTACTTTCCTATCTGAGCATAGAGCAACTCAGGCCCTTCCTGAAGGCAGGCGCGGACATGAGCGATTGGGTTCCTGATCCGCTCGACAAGACCAAAGCTCTAAGAGACATGCGCGAGTACATGGAATTCGCTTGGGGGAAGGCACGTGACCACCGAGGACTCAGCGCCGGCCGTAGCATCGAAAAGATGGAAGCATGGCTCTGGCTACTCGAGCAGGATGATATATTGGCTGAAGTCAGGAAGACTCTGTATCCTAGCTACGGAGCTCCCAAGCTCAAGCTGATCTGCGAACTGATGGGCTTCCCCATCCCAGACGGCGAGGACCTTGATCGTATGAGCCGCAGCCTCCCTTGTCGCGAGGGCTGCGTAGACGGTTGTGGCCTATGACAGACAGCCCGGAGCTTTGTCGACACCACTGGGTCATCGCAAGTCCCACAGGAGGGGAGTTCTCCCCCGGCCGTTGCAAGCTCTGCGGCGAAGAGCGGCAGTTTCGCAACTCCAAGGGTGCCTACCAAGATACCTACACACCACACAGCGAGATCATGAAGGGAATGAAGAACGATCCTCTGGGCCCCGCTCGTCTCAATAGGGCCTACAAGGAATAGCAGAAAGGACGATTGCCAGATGGCAGACAGGCCTGCAGAACTTAATGTCTACCCATGCGTAGCGAATAGCTGCGGCAGCATCCTCTTCTTTGACTGGGGGCTGCAGCTACTAAGCAAGGGGGGCTATGACACTCCACTGGGCCCGGGACAGCACCCAACTCCCTACGTCTACCACGTCAAGGCCTGCGCACGCTGCCGCACCCCCCAAGCTGTCATTGACACCGACCTGGTCGATCTCTCTGCCATGATCTCGCCAGAAGAGGTAGAGACACTGATCCGCGTAGGACAAGCCGTGCCAATAGCACGAAAAGATCCCTAAGGAGTACTTGTCTATAGCCGGAACCATCTGCTATAGTAGGCAGCGGAATCGGTACGGGTAGCACCGTCTCCACGTCGGCACCCGAACCGTCTTCCCTCACCTCTCTCGGGGGCGGATCGATCAGCACAAGATCCGCCTCTTCTCATTTTTGACACCAAACGCGTGATTGGTGCATCCTTATACCAGAATGATACCGAACACAGCCCAACTCCTACGCAGCTTGCCTATCTATGTATATACAGAACACAAGATGATCTGGTCCAGCTGCAGGTTCACACACAGGGATGCCTACATCTTCGATCTGATGAATCGCATAGCGCCTCTGACTGACGGAAGGATAGACCTAGATGCACTGGCAGCACTGATCGGACGCGAACCCATGGAGATCGCATTACGTCGCCACATATGTATTCGAGAAGAGGTCGCGCTGGGACGCCCAGTTCTAGGAATCATGATGGAGGAGCTGTAGGAATGACAAGAGCTACACCTCTGTATCCAATCAGGACTGATCTACCAATCAAGTGTCCCGAGAGCTGTGCGCACTGCGGAGGATCAAACATTATCACAGAAGCAGATCAACACGGTTCCTACTTCTTCTGCCTGTCCTGCGGCTGGAGCGTAGACCGCGGAGAGGCACAAGCGAACCAAGAGGCAGAGTGCGATACATAGGCATCGATGTCGGCTTAGCCGGAGCAGTAGCTATACTGCCAGATCTGATTGTCACAGATACCCCAGTGGCTGTAGTGACAAAGGGAAAGACAACCCGTCGGGTCTACTTGGAAGCTGCAATGGCAGATCTCCTACGTCCACATGCGGCCGGTCCTTGTCACGCAATCTTGGAGGCTGTACACTCCATGCCCAAGCAAGGATCGAAGTCGGTGTTCTCCTTCGGAGAGGGATTCGGGATCTGGAAGGGCATACTTGCGGGCTTAGGAATACCCTACACCCTGGTTGATCCCTCACAGTGGAAGAGAGCTATGATTCAGGGCGTAGGACGAGACAAGGATGCTTCCAGAATAAGAGCTCAGCAGCTCTTTCCTGGCACGGCTAGGATCCTAATTCGCAAACAGGATCATGGGAGAGCTGAAAGTCTGTTGCTGGCTGCCTATCTGGAGAGACTGGTAGGTGGTATCAGGCGAGGCTACCAACTACCTGACGACCCCCCCGACGTCGTGGCAAGCGTGGCAGCAGCCCTCTCTGCCTAAGATTGTCCTTGGTAGGCTTCGTCCAGACGTGCTCCCTATCCGGTAAGCGCTCGAAGTAGCAGTTGCTACGGATACAGTCGAAACAGTTGGTAGTGGAGAACCCCTGCTTTTGACAAAAGGCCGGAGGCGCCATCGGCACCATTGGTATTTCCCAGTTCTTGGCACCGTTACCATTGCGATCCGGTACAGCTATCTGTCCTAAGGGCGCTCCTTGTATGGGACGATCGAGAGGAAATACGTAGTCGTCGTCTTCGTAGAGTCCGTAGCTATCAGTGGACAGTTAGCTTAGGCGACTCAGCACCTATTCGCCCTGACCTCCTCCGGATAGCTATGATTCGCAGGCGACCGTCCCCTCACCCTAGCCCTCTCTTGCCCCGAAGAAGGCGCCGACCAGACGTCCAACATTGCCACGGAAGACTGCAAGAGCAATCCGGGCCAAAGAGGCACCGGCCGTCACCAGCCAAGCCTCTGGATCCGCCAAGACATCATCAACGCTGCTCTGACTCAGCATCTGGGCAGCCTCTGTCACAACTGCCACCGCCACGATCCAGCCCAGTTCCGCTAGCGGTTTGAACTCATAACGCATCTGCTCGTACCTCCAACCAGCTTTCGTCACAATGAGTATAAGATACTATGTCAAGTAGAGCCAGCCCATCCAGAACACCGCGAGCGGATAGGGAAAGCCAAGAGACATGGCTCAAACAGAAGCTTGTGAATACTTGTTCTTCTCCATCTGTTCGATTTCGGGAACAGCATTGACAAGGGCTGGTTCTGCTGCGTCAAGCATTGTGGTCTCCTTTCGCCTGAGCTCCGTCCAACGCCGTTAGGAGGGCAGCCCTCCCCAGGTTCGTCAGCATCGTGTCTTTCGTCACCGCTTCCCGGACCAGCGCGAAATCAGCGTCCTCCAAATCGACCGACTTCTCGGAGTGGACGCGCATCGCTATCATCATCGCCTGGACAGCGTCCGAAGACTGACCGCGAGCTAGCACGTTCGCCAGGGTCTTCCCGATGGTTTCAGGGACAAGAATGGGTGTTCCGTCGGGGTGCGTGCCCACCTGGTTCATCAGTGGTTGCCCGTCCAACCCAAGAAGGGGGTTGGTGAGGCTGTTCAATTTCTTCACGGCAATTCTCCGTTCATGTTGCCCTGTGCTTAGTAGAATCCGCAGTCCGCTATGTAAGGCTGTTGGAACAGCACCATCGCGTAGATGTTTGAGACCTTACGGTTGGTCGCACTCGCTCCACTGGCTGTCACTCCCGCCTCCAGATTGTCCAGCTTCTCCGGCGTCCAGCGGGTAGGTATAGCCTCAGGTGTCTGCTTGTGCCACCAGAAGTTGTCGTTGCTCTTGAGAGGGGTAGAGTCCGGCACGGCCGAGCCAGCGACAGCAGTCTCACCGCTGATTCGCAGGGTGGGAAGGATATCCGCCGTGATGGAGCCTTGGTCTGCGTGCCGTAGGACGTAGGCCACACCCTCGATGAGCCGCGCCTTGCCAGGGTTGGTGATGTTCCCGACCCCTCGGTTAGCTGAGCAGTCGACCATCTCAGCGCTGCCCTGCATCGTTGACATCTGGCGGTCGGTGCCGCCCGTGTCGGGGCTCTGGTTGAAGGTCGAGTCAGTGGCAGGGATGTTGTTCCACTGAGCATAGTCGCCATCGTCTGACCCGCCGGCAACGGAGTCCTCCCAATCGTTATCGGGAGCCCCCACGTTCCCGTTTGCCAGGGAGCACAGCACTCCCAGCCGTGCCACGGGCGCATCGAGGGCCACTGCATCGTCCATGATACCCGCCCAAGCAGGCGGACTCTTGCCGCCCGAGATGATGTTCGCCTCTACGTCAAAGCGGTCTATCGTGCTGATGTCGCTGGCGGAGGTGTAGACCAGCCTGGCGTGGTCCTTGGGCGTCCGCTCCAGGTAGCTATTGTCGTCGGTGCCGGTCACTCCGGTTGAATCCATATGGAAGATGTCGATGACGTGGTACTCAGGCGCCGTGGCCTTGAACTGCCAGATGATGTACCAGATGTCGTTCAGCAAAGTCCCACGGGGGACGGTCACGGAAGCAAGGGAGTTGTTGCTGGCGTCGTAGAGATGCCAGGTATGTTTTAAGGTGGCCCGGATGAACCCCAAGCGGCGCTGAAAAATCCCTGCCTTGACCAGCTTGCCGCACATATGCTTGTCCGCGCTGCTGCCCGCTGTGTCGAAGTCAACCATAAACTGGATGACGCTCCAGTCCTGGTTGAAGCCAGGGTCTTTGGAGATACAGGTGGCGCCAGAGAGTTTCTTCCGGCGTGCTCCCGACCCTATCAGGGCCTCAGTGGTCTGGTAGGTGCCCCCTGTGTCGGTCGCCCATTCGTGCCCAACAGCCCCCGCCTCGAAGCCGGTGAACCAGTAGATGTTGGCCGGGGAGACGTAGGACACCTAGATAACTCCCTCGGCCTTCAGCCGGAGCAGCACGGCGTCGTAGTGCTCTATCAGGTTGGGCCACGGCCCCAAGATGCGGCGCATCATCTCGTCGAAGCCGGCAAACCCGAACTCGGTAATCATCTTCTTGCTTACGTCATACCAAGAGTGGAAGTACCTCTTGCCGTCCTCAATCCCCTCAACCCAGGAGAGCGTCTTCAGCATCGCGTTCCGGACTCTCGTCTTGATGTTGTTCGGCAGTCGCTGGTAGCCCTGCCGGAACGCCTCCTCAACCATCCCATACAGATCGGGCGGAACCTCGGATGGGAGCGTGCAGCCTGCAAAGCTGGTGTTGTGGGCCTGCACCAACGTCAGCTTGCCGGTGAACACGGCCCCGTCGCAGCTCGTGTCCACCAGGTCAACGTAAGTGAGGTTCCCGATAGTGGCCCCCGAGAAGTTGCAGCCGCTCGCGTAAACGTTCGCCCTGTTGCCCAGATTGCCGCTGGAGGTGAGCCCGTTCAGGTAGGCCCGCGCGGGCAAAGTGGGCGGACGTTCGATGAACTCACCCCGGAAGAACGGGCCGAGCTCCACGATGAGCAGCGGCCCCACCTCCTCCGGTAGTTGGGAGGCGATGGTCAGCCGCGCCTCCTCTCTGTCCCAGGGTCGCAGGAGACTGGTCGCGATGACCTGAGTGTCAATTCGCACCTCACCAAGTTGGGCCTCTCTCAGGACGATGACATTACCTTCTATCTCCAGACTCGTAATAGCGGCCATCAGTCCCAGGTTCCTTTCGCTACGACCACCCAACCCATCGCTGCAGAGTTGTTGATCGTCGTGATGTCCAGCGTCAGATACTCGCTCTGCACCCATGCCCTGTTCGAGCCCAGAGCGGCGGCGGCGTATTGCGCGTCGGCGGCTATCGTGAACGATTCTCGCCAGACCAGCGTCTTGATCTCGTAGACTGTCGCTACAGTCGTCACCGTGCCCATCTTGACACGCACCCAGAAGAGACTAGCGGTCGAGCCGCCTGCATCCTTGGTGAGCGCGACTGCCGCCCAGTCTCCGGGTGGCGTCCAGGTCACCTGCCCATCCACGGAGAAGTTTGATGTCCCGTCCGTGACGGTCAGGCTAGCCCAGGCTGCCCCGTTCCAGTATTCCCAGGTGGGAGTGGCGTAGCTGCCAAGGGTGCTAAGGTCGAACTGGAGGCCGACAAACGCAGAGACGTAGCCGAAGCAGAAGTAGTCCGTGGAGTCCTCCAGCAGGTTGAACGCCGTCCCGATCTGAAGCCCCGCCTCAGTCGTATTGTCGGTGTTTACCTGCCCATCGCCGTCAGAGTCGAGCCAGGCTCCGTCCAGCTCGGCCATGTTGGTGATTCGCAGGGTCATGCTGCCGTTGTCGGTCAGCCTACCCCTGGCCTCGTAGTTCGTGAGGGTGATAGCCCCGCCAGGGTTGGGGACATGCAACGAGAGATCGTTGGCAGCGACAGAGGGCATGTAACCAGGCACGACCAGAGTGGCGGCGACAGCACTGGAACCGCCGCCACCGCCCGCAGCCTCCCAAGCTGCGCCCCCCAAGCCGTCAGAAGTGAGAACCTGTCCGTCTGTGCTCGCGCCTGAGCCTAGGCTTGCAGCATCCAATTCATCGGCAGCGTTCTCGGCGTGGGATGCAGCGTGGGCCTCGGCGTGTAGTTCAGAATCCAACGCCACCTCGCCAGAGGCGTCAGGGAAACTGATAGCCCTATCGGCGGTCTGGGCCGCGTGAGGGGTGAGCCTCAATGTGCCGGCGCCGCCGACGACGTAATCCAGCGCCAGGCCCGCGCCGATGCCCGGATAAACCAGAAGTTCCGTCACGTCCGCACGAAGCTTGCCCGCACCGTTGTGCTGTATTCCCGCATCCGGGGCAATGGCCCCAGACCCGAACTTCATAACCCCAGCTGTGGCTCCGGCCTGCATCGTAAAGGATGGCTGCGCCAACCCGGCCCTCTGCACCTGGAACTTGGCGGAACCGGACGCTTCATGGACGACCTTGAATATGTCTACGTCATCTACCAGCAGGTCGCCTTTGGTTGCGTGGCTGGTAGGGATGAGGATTAGGTCATCGCCTGGCCCCGTGCCGCCAGTAATAGTGGACCCCCCGGCAGGACCAGTGATGCTTAGAACACCCGTGATGTTCCCGGAAGCGTCACACACGACGACCGAGTTCTTGATGAGCCTGCCCGTAACACCATCGTAAAGCGCGACGGCCATATCGGTGGCGCTCGCGGGGCCAACTACATCACCAGAGCCGCCGCCCGCGCCATGGACTGTCTCCGCGCCTGCATCGTCCTTGGAGGCGATCGAGCCGTCCGTCTTCGCATAAAGTCGCACATGGCCTGCCGGTGGAGTCCCAGGAGCGGCGCCCTCGTCGAAGTCCTGATACAGAACATTCTCGATCGCGTTGCCGTCGGCATCGATGTCGACGAACGGGGATAGACGCAGGTCGCCTGCAACCGTGGACAGGATCGTTTCCCGCTGATAAGCGACAGTGAGGATATCACTGGCCACAGACCAGATAATCTGGTCTGCGAGGCTGAAGCCACCGGTAGCAACCATCCTGAGCTTCATCTGGGTTCCCCAGACCGCGCCCCAGTTCTCCGATGCCTCAAAGACCAGCTGCCCGCCTGTCGCGAAGGCCCCAGTCCTGTAGCCTACGGCCTCCACAACAAGGATATCGTCGCCGGACAGAAGGACTGTGGGAGTGGCCTCGCTTCCCCTCGCGTGGCGCCCCACGAATTGCGCCCCACTAACCGAGTCCTGGTAGCGTGTGACGTAACTCCCCGCCGCACCGCCATCTCGTATGACACTAAAAATTCCCGTTGCCGGCCGGGTTATCTGGTCACCCGCCGCCGTGTCGAGCGAGGCAACTCGGAGTGTGTTCGCCAGAACGTCGATGTTACCGGCCGGATCAAGCGTTAAGTCGCCTGCAACTGTCGAGAGGATCGTCGCGCGCTCATGGGCGACGGTAATCACGCCGCCGGCGACAGACCAGATGATTTGGGTGCCGTTGCTGAAGGTTCCAATGGGCACCAGGAGAAGCCGCATCTGGGTTCCCCAAGCAGCCCCTGCCCAGTTCTCGGCCGCCTCGAAGACCAGCTGGCCACCTGTTACGAAGGCACCTCCATGATGACCAGACGCCTCGATAACGACAAGGTCGTCGCCAGACAGGACAGCAGTCGGAAGGGCCTCAGTCCCGCGGGCGTGAAGGCCCTCAAACCAGGCTCCAGCGGTTCCGTCCTGATAGCGAGTGACGCGCATGCTCGCCGCACCGCCATCGTGTATGAGATCGATCACGCCGGTTGCTGGCCTGACTAGCAGATCACCTGCTGCCGTGTCGATGTTCTTGAGACGGAGCGTGTCGTCTGCCGCAAGAGCCAGCACGTTGGCCGCAGCCCGCTGAAGCACGACATCGGCGGCTCCGCTACCACTCCCCCATTCCAGCTTGCCGTCTCTGTAGATCGACAGGCGAGGAGCGGCATCGCCGCTCTGCTGGAACCAGAGGAGGCCGTAGTCCGTAACACCCTCAAGGGTGACCGGTAAGCCGCTGTCGACGGTGATGACGCGACCAGCTCCTACGCCACCAAAGTCGTAGGCGTCATTAAGGGTGCCGCCAGCGCCACCAACGGATCCACCAATCATCACCCACTTCGATAGCACACCATCATAGAAGCCTAGTGCGAAATCGTCTTGGCCCGACAGCACAAAGTCTGAGCCACCCGAGACTAGAATGTTCCCGACATTGTGCTTGATCGTGATCGTGTCGGCAGCATCTTCGCAACGCAGCAGGATGATAGAACGAGCCGAAGGTGCGGCTATGGGCGTAATTGTCGCGAGATCGTCTGCGGTTCCAGTCTGGGGCTGCAGAACATGGTAGACCGTCGTCTGTGTGAATGCGTCAGAGGCAAGTGTCTTGGAGACGGGAGTGCCGACATCGATATCGATGAAATCGTAAATCTTGAAGGCGTTGGCTCCCGCAGAAGGAGTGAAGGATCCAGTGATGTCGATAGGCATGTTACGTTACCGTGATATTCGTCCCCGATGGGAAGATGCCAGTGTTCGTGGAGCGCCAGCGCCGATAGGTCTCTTGGTATCCCCACTGGTTAGTATGCACAATATCAGACTGGTAGGCTCCATCAATACCAAAACCAGTCGCGTCATCCTTGATAGTCGCCAAGTCTGGGACGCGATCTGGATGGCAGAACCAGAGGTATTCCCCAGCCTCAATCTTGATGGCTGTGTATGTCCTTGCCACGCTCGATGAGACAACAGACTCCCCATCCACCGTATCGTCAAGAGTCAGTATCTGCGCATCGGTGATGTCCGCTCCTGTGTGCGGTCCCATGTAGATGCGATTGTTAGGCTGTGACGTCTGGGTAACTACTGTTACAGCGCCTAGATTTTGATTGGCAGAACGCCACTCGTGGAATGTCTCACCCCCTGCAGGACCATTAAAATCGTTGGTGAATCCTGCAAGAGTAGATAGATCATTGAAAGCTACTATCTCAGAGGCGATGGCAAAGTATAGGGTACCGGTCACTGCCTCACGGTAGGCAAACCAGCAGTACTCGCCGGCACCTATCGTTACTGCAAAGCTGCCGGATCTGCTATTAGTAAGATCCGAAACCCCACCCGCCCCATCCAAGGCTCGAACCTGCGCCACGGATAGCAGCGTTGCCTGTGCATTGGGCCCCATGTAACGACGCTGATTGTAGGTGATAGTAACTGTTCGTTGCAATCCTCCCTGCCCCGCCACCGTTGCAGTTGCTGTGAAGATCCTAGTGCTGCCAACTGTCGTACCACGATAGAAGTTCGGAGAATCGGCATACGCAAGAAATGGGGTGACAAGAGAGATAGGGTAGTCTGCTCCGCTTACCTCTCCCCCACTGATGTCAATAGAGCAAGCTGATGGTGTTCCCACATAAGTTAATGCATGGTCATGTAGTGTGGGAGCGGTCTCGAGCTCGCTCGCTCCGCCCACCTCATGTGTAGCCGACGAGAAACCGTCGACTGTATAACCAGAAATCGAAGGTGTGAAAGTCTGCGGATTGAGAAGGTACTGCTCGATCCAGAACCCTATCGTCGCATCGTAAATCAGCTTCATCGTCCCACCTGGCTGGATAGTCAGAGTGTTTGCTGTCAGACGAAGTAGGGATCCGCCGAGAGCATTGACATCCTGCAGGGTGATATTGAATGAGCCTACATTTTTAAGGAATGCTGCTTGGCCGTCGCGCCCCGCAGCAATAGTTGGTTGGGAAGTGAGAGTATAGGCTGCATTGGCCGAGAGGAGACGATAGGGCGAACCATCCGTAACTGTAATGGTATCCGAAGCTGCCGTGATATTCTGGACAGACTGCTTCGTATACAGTTCGGTGATGCCGCCGGCGCCGCCAGGAAGATTCCCGACTTGCACCCGCTTCTTGACGTTCCCCGCCGCTGAGTCCTCGACGACAACCAAGTCCGCAGCGACAGGCGTCACCTTCTCGGCAATAGCCGCAATCTCCCCCGCTACGTCAACATGGATAGCATCAAGATCATTACCAGGATCGCCAGGGTGGCTGTGTAGGGTAGTTGCACCTCCACTTACCAGCTCGTCCAACTGACCCCCACCAGCACCTGTGTCTGTGTGTGAAGCAAGAGTGTGGCCTACTAGGGGTACACCGCCACCAGGCAAAAATGCAGGACGATAGGCCACAATGCGAAGGATGTCCTCAGTGCCCTTTTGAGCAGTAAATGTCACCCGTCCGGTAAGGTAATCAAACGTGTATCCAGTTGCTGGTAATCCGGACTCTGTGATTACTGCAACATAACCGCTTCCGTGGCCGGGATGGAGATAGTTGTCAAGAACAATGTCATTCCTAACAACAACCCAGACAAATCCACCAGGGTTATCCGGGTCGATCACGAGAAGCTGATCCACCTTCTCGATGATCGTGGTGGACTCCGTCGGAGGAGCTGCCGATATTGGTACCAGCCAGACGGCCACTATCTATCCCCTAGCGCCCCAGAACCCGACCCAATCAACGAGCCACGATCTGTTAGCCGAACCCTGATTCGTCAGACGCAGCGTGAATCCCAAGTTACTCGTAGGTAGGGTGACCGAGTGGGTTGCCTTGAGAACATCATCGATGTAGAACTTGACTTCTGTTGTCGACATGATCTCTATCGACAAGAGGTTCACCCCAGTGAAGACAATCCCTGTATCAGTATTGACGAGATCGGCACCACCGGATCGTGTTATAGCGTGCCAGTTGCCGTCTGTTTGGCCATCAGCAAAGAAGAAGATACCGGAGGTAGGCTTAACCGCCCCTCCCGGATACGTGTCCACCAGCCCGGTGTAGGCCCACGTAGAGCTTGTGGCATTGATTTGTATGCTCCTTGCCCGGATAAGAGCCGGGACATTAGCGGCCCCAATGGCATAGAAGTTGCTGGTTCTGACGAAAATAGAGCCACCAGAACCGGCACTAGTGACGAGAGATGCCTGCGACCTACTCGTATCTCCAATGTCAAACGTGCCACCAAGACTTGTGATCCAGCGCCAACCGGATTGCCCCCCACTGCCAGCATCGGAACCTCCTTGCAATAGAGGAGAAGGACCAAGGAAGTCATCGAAGAAGTGCTCACATGCCTCCGGGTTGTGCCCTATAAGGCGCCACTTACTACCGTCCCAGAGAAACTCGGCACCTAGGTCAGTCGTGTACCACCGCAGACCTGCCAGGGCAGGAGAAGAGGCTAGCATGGACGCATATGTGCCTTGAGCAAACAGCTCAGTGAACTGCTTACCCTCGAACTTATCCGCATCCAAGCCACTGGCAGCACCCTGCGGAGAGATACTAGCCGGAGGGATCAGCCTGCCATCCTCGGCCGCGCCGCCGTGTCTGTGACCTGTAGAGACATTCAGGACGTCGGCACGGAGGTTGTTGTATTGGCTGTCTAGGATATTGTCGCCAGCGCTGACTGGACTGCTGATTGGTGGCATCTGATCTCTCCCTAGTCCTCTCCATATACGTAGAATCTACCCAAGGCGTAGAGTGCTGCGATCTCAGCATCAGACAGGACTCTGCTGAATGCCAAGGCAGGTCCTAGCTTGGCATTTGTAGTTACGAGACCGCTCCCCCCTCCCCATGTGGGTTGAGCAGTTATGGCACTGATGAGAGTGGCGATCGCAACCTTGGACATCGCAGCACCATTAAGACTGAGACCAAGGCCATTGACATCCCAGCCAACAACCAAGAAGGCGTAGTCATTGTTCGTCGGTGTGTCACCAGCTGTCCTAGTCACTGTCACACCACTACGCGTATACACCGCAGTCCATAGATTGCTAGCACTATCCCAATACAAGCTGATAGTGTTACTGCCGTCTTGGCGCCAGTCGAAGACCAGCGCTCCATTGGATGGTTCCACTGCCCCAAATCGAGCCCAGACAGCGATACACCCGGCCTGCGAGTCCAACGCCAACAGACCACCAGTCATGTAGCCAGAAGCTGCTGGGAGCCACATTGAGGTGTAGGTCCACGGATGGCTTGTTACCGCAGGGAATGTGCCAGCGCCGGTCTCGGCTAGTTGAGCTGTCACGTCGGCGCTTACTGCCTGATCGTCATCCCCCTCCCACAAGAACGTATTGATCTTGGATTCGTAGTCTGGACGTATGGTCCACGTGATGTTGAGCACACTACCTATCTGCTTCGTAAAGGCAGGTGTCAGCTCTGCCCGGGCGAGACCTGTCCCTGCCGGTTTGAAGGTTCGCAGGTTATCGATGCGAACAGTGACGGGGTGAGTCTTCGTGACAGATAGCTCGAAGCGAACGATGGCGGTCTTGTCCGGGCTACCGGTGATTGTGGCCGCTGTCAGATCTAGATCGAAGTAGTTCCAACCATTCACCAAGCCGGAAGCTGCCACCGTCCATGCCCACTGGTGCTGTCCGGTCGTGATGCTGGACGATAGCTGTATGGCAATATTCCCAGAGAGCTTGGTCTTGTCATCGACATAGAACCAGACCTGCAGAGCCGTGTCAGCCAAGGAGATATCGGCAGAGAGCGTGGTCTTCTTGAAAGTCAGATCAGCTGGTCCAGCTCCTGAGCTAGCAGACTCCAAGCTGCCCGTCCCCTGCATCCTGTCCGAAGTCTCCACAGATAAGGTTTGACCGGCGCCGGTGCTCCAACCAGTTATTGCATCGAGAGCGTCAAGGATTACAACAACTGCATCGGCACTGAAGAGCATGACCTCTTCAATATCCCCTGCGATCTCAGCCGCACCAAACACTGCTCGGTACCGAGTCCCATCGGACAGTACCTGTGGGGACGTAGCCAGATCCTTCCGGAAGAACTCGTCCACCATCTCAGTCACTGTCTTCTGGTTCACGCTGGCAGCCTCTTGGCCGGCACCGATAGCCAAGAAGCCAGGCAGTACGGAACTCTGCCCTGCCAGCCACTTGGATATCTCGTTGCGGAAGGCGTATGTCACCACGTTGTCTAGCACTCTGGTCGTACGTAGAATCAGTCCCCCCGCAGTAACCTCCTCCAGCTCCAGTTCTATGGTGCCGCGGGGACGAGAGAGAGCTATCTGATCCGTTATTGCCATTTGGCACCTTCTCCCCAGAGAACGTTGTTGGAGACTCTTGACCATGTAGTTACAGCACCCCACTTCGGCGTCAAGGAGGGCTGGGTGTCATCCATCACAACCCTGTCAGCTGTAGGCGGCTGCTCTGGCAAGTCCCTAATACGCACAGTCGTGGAGTGAGGAGAGCGTTTGAAGGTCCGGTTATGACGATCAAACAGCTCTCTCAGAATTCTTGTCAGTTCGGAAGTACCACGAAGAGACATAGTTCACCTATCCCATAATTGCCCTGTTGGCAAACTCAACGATAGTCTCGAAGACAACACCGTCTGGCTGATCCTCGGCTGGGAGAACCTGCTTGGTTACTTGCTGTACCCAGACTGGTATGTCCACCTTCACTGCTGTCTTCCAGAATGTCTCTGCATCGAAGAGATCACGCTTGGATGACTTCAGGTCAAAGGTCTGTCCAGCTTTCCAACCCTTCAGTTGCTGCGTGCGAAATGTGCCTGTAACCTCAGGCCAAGCTGTCTGTGTCAGTAGTATCAGCCCATAGGCCTCAGCTGACTCTTGGCTACCGAGCCTGGCACCATCCAAGGATTCCATGTGTTCGTATATGCCGGCGGTGCCTTGACCCCATGTCAGGCCCTCCCTGTCCGCCATCATCTTCTGGCTGTCGATGTCCTCAACCATGAAGACGATGTCCTCGCGCATAGGCTTGGTGGTCACCTCGATGATCTCGTTGGGTTCGAGCACGACCTTGTCCTCTGAGTCGAGAGGAAATCTGATACCAACGTTGAGCAAACAAACGTAAACTGTGTCTGGATCCCCACGCAGAGTGCCCTCAGCCGCGTCCAGAGGGTCAAGAGCGGGGTTCCACATCTTGGTGCTACCATCAGGCTTCTTGGAGACAACACTGGTGGTCCCTACGCCCTCAGGCTCTTGGAAGAGGGAGAAGAACGAGGCGACACCGTCACTGATAAAGGTGTCCTGCCTGCTGTCCGCGTCCGGTACAACCCCATCCTTGAGGAAGATCCTGTTCTTGACTTGGCTGGCATCTTCCTGCCACGCCATGTCTCCTAGCTGCAGGTCGGTGTCCACATCGTACTGATTACCAGTCAGGGGAGAGATGAAGTCTGGAGGAGGGATGAAATGCAGGACTTTGTCCACATCGATGTACCAGACGTAGCCGCTGAGAGTGGCCAGCTGGTCTAGGATGGATGACACGGTCGAGTAGTCATACTGCTGCTCCGGGATCAGCACCCCGTCTTGTATCTGTGTTAGATCCACGGCGAACTCTGGTGCGAAGTCGCCAAGCACCTCTTTGACGATGTCGCCGGCCAAGCTGGGGCCAATCTCTTGGATTACGACAAGCTGTCTGTCGAGCCGTCTGCTCCAATCGTTGCAGGTTATCTGGTAAAGATAAGCATCAGGGTTGATGAGACGAACCTCTTGGGCTGTTGTCACCTCTCCTGCGAACTCAATGGAGCCGTCGACGTCAATGGAGACCTCGTTGCCAGACACCGGCCGATTGGCTATATCTGCAGAGAGGATGATCATATCGAACTGAGCCGTATCCATACGGGCAGGGATGGAGTCTCGGATCTCAATAGTCTCCATCCGCACCCTCAAGGTTTGATCCACCCCATCGATGGTAATCGTGACAGGCAATTAAGGAAACTCCTTGAGGCCTGTAGAGGCCACCAGAGGGCCGTAGGACAACAGAGGGCCACTCCACCTATCGGCTGTGATAAAGACGCCCGTATCGTCGCACTCAGCTCGTCTGGGTAGCATCAACTAGCTCCTCACGAACCCTCTTCTGTACGTGCCGCGGAAGACTCGCATCTGGTGCTCGGTGACGATCTCAGCCAGCTGCTTCATCCCACCCTGGCCTACAACGTTGCCAATCTGGTAGGTGTTGACGAAGGTGACCGGAGCTTGGGCTCCAGTGTTGCCGGCAAGAGTACCCATCAGGCCCCTTGTCTGCTGATTGCTGAGCACGCGGCTGCCTGTAGGAACAGCGACAATCTCCTCGCCCTGCTCACCCACCTTGATGAGACCGCCAGCTAGACCACCCAGTGCCTTGCTCTTCAGCCCCTCAAGCGACTTGATAGCAGTATCCAAGTTGGGGATTCCGATAGCACCCAAGATAAACTTGGTGAAGAAGCCACCCGGTATCTTGTTGAGAACCTTCAGCAGCCCAATGACTGCATCTAGCAGGGTGTTCTTAATAGACTTAACGGCACTACCAAACCCGCTGGCGATAGCACCCCCTAGACTGGATCCAACACCACTGAGTGTAGTCACCACACTACTTACCTTACGCGCCGTGCCTATGACAGCTACCTTGGCCGCATTCAGAGCCGCGACAATCACTGCTCCCAAGTCTCCGAGACCTGACTTGAATCCGCCCAGCACCTTGCCTCCAAGCGTTACCGCTGTGTTGTAGACATCGGTGAACTTGTCCTTCATCCCTTGGATCAGCCCGGCAACCTTGCCCGTAGCCCATGTCAGGAGATTGCCTACACCGGAGGCGAGACCAGACACGATCTTTCCTCCTAGTGTTACTGCTGCCGTGAAGACTGCGGCCACGGCGCCGGTAATCGCAGAGATGATCTTACCCATGGCAGTAGTTAGCAGAGCCAATAGCTTCTGCGGCAGCTTGGCGAAGTAACCGACGATATCATCGATCAGGTCTGGAATGATGGAGGCACCCACCAGCTCCCTTGCCAGCATCTTGAAGAAGTCGATTACAGCGTCAACCAGCTCAGACACGTAACCAACAACCTTGCCTGGGAAGTCCTTGAAGTAGCCAAGAGCCGCATCGAGAGTGTTCGTAACTATTGCGACAAGGCTTCGGCGGAAGATATCCCAGACTGCCTCGATGTTATTGAGCCCTATCTCAAAGACACCAGTTATGACATCCATGAACCCCGAGACCGTACGCTCTACCATGCGTAGGGGAGTAGTCACGAGACGGACGAAGTCTCTCCAAGCCCTTCCCCACTCACCACTGAGCAGGTGTCCGACCAGCGAGACCATGGCTGCCAGGCCCTCCCCAAGGGCTATGATCGGAGCCATAGCGACCTTGAAGAGTCCCCTAAGAACTTTCAGGGCCGGGGCCAGTGAGCTGGAGAGGAAGTCTACCAGCTCTTCGAATGCGATCACTACAACATCGTTGACTGTCTTCGCTAGTAGTCTAAAGAGTACTATGTGGAAATCGAGTACGGGCTGAATCTCTGCCTTGAAGATCCTAGCTAGCCCGCCCAATGCAGCAATCAGGATTGGCAGCACCGGCCCCTTGCTGAAGTCGCTGATTCCCTTGAACAAGACACCGAACGAGGACAAGAGTTCAGATGTAGCCCCGCCCAAATCACGCAGTGGTCCGAGGAAGCCAGAAAGTACACCCAACGAAGGACCCAGATCGGGCAGAGTCAGAGATGGCAGTGCCAGAGAGGGCAAGCTGATACCGCTTAGAGCCTCACGCAGCTGAGCCGGAAGCAATCCCTTCAAGAAGCTCCCTAGCTTTCCCACGCCCTCTGTGAATGCTTTCTTCACACGGTCGTCAAGGAAGATGTCCAAGGCCACGGAGGCAATAGCTCCGATTATGGCACCGGCGACGGCGCCTACGACGGTACCGACACCTGGGAATACCGCGGACCCAACAGCAGCCCCAGCCAACGCCCCACTGATGGCTCCGAAGATAACATCGGAGACGATCAGGGCCAGTCCTTGGAACTTACCCGGTACGAAAGCTTCAATCATGCTGCGAGTGAAGATCTCAGCTATCAGCAGACCTATGTTCAGCTTGGTGAACACGGCCCTCAGCATGGTCGGGATGTCCCGTATGACTAGCATCAGGCCAGCCTTCAGGCTGGAGCCGAGGATACGGAACGGGGTGGTAATCGGTGCCATCGCCAGTCGGCCGGGAGCAGTCATGCTTTTGAGGATCGTCTCGATGAGAGTGTCGGATTCTTCCTTTGCTATCTTGGAGATGACGCGCAGGCGGAGCAGGTCACCCAGAGGATCAGTGAAGTCCTTCGTAAAGAACCTAACGACTCCCTTGCCTAGACGCCCCGCGGCCGCTGCCCAGCGTCTGAGTCCACTCTCAGCTACCTCGTCGGCACTGGTACCAAACATCCGCGCCATGTCGTCAGTAAACTGACCGATAGCCCTTGCTGCTGGATTCAGTGCTCTCCCTATACGTCTGCCAAGAGCACTACCACCAGCTCCCACGAACCCCTTCACGAAGTCGGCGAAGGCCAAGGTCACAGCGTGCAGTCCAATGACCGCCAAGTGCGAAGGCTTGCCCAAGGAGAGCAGACCATCTGCCAGGTCGACAGCGAAGTTCTTCAGCTTGGCGAACTGACCGCCGAGGTTCAAGGACTTGAGCATCTGAGCAAGAGCCCGGAGCTGGTCGATAACGGGCTTGATAAGTTGGAGGAAGCGGCGGAAGGCGCCGGCAGCCAGATGGATGAAGGCAGCTAGCTTGACGAGAGCTGCCGACAGCAGCACTGCCAACTTCAGCGCTAGCAGAAGGCTGCCCACTACCAGAACTCCAATCGTCTTGCCAAACTTCTCTGTGTCAGGAACAAGGAGCTGCATGGCCGTACGCATGTTGGTAAGGAACTTGTTCCACAGCCTCTGCGCCGGCTCGGAAGCCTTTAGGCCTCGCACGAGTAGGGAGACTGTATTGAGAAGGTTAGCCAGACCATTCATGGCCGGCGCCAGCACGTTCCTTGCGAACGGCTCAGTGACATCCCTGACGAAGCCGTTGAAGGCCTCCCTGACCCTGTTCAGTGCGCCTGGCAGCGTTCTTGCATAGTCCTCAGCAGCACCCTTGTAGCGCTGAAGGAGGTTGATAACAAACTCAGCTCGCTCAGATCGGCTGGCCTCATTCAGCTTGTCCAGATTCTTGTTAAAGATCTCCGGGATGACACCCATGGTGTCACCAAGAGTCTCCAGTGATCCACGCTGACGTCCAATTGCACTGGTAAGAGTATCTGTGGCCTGTTCGAAGCTAAGGCTGAAGGTACGAGCAAAGTCGGCTACGAGGTCCCGGTTGGCAAGCAGCGGACCGAGACCCTCTCTTTGCATCTTCGTCAGACCGGATGTGGTGTCGTCCAAAGCGAAGCCGAAGCGTCGCACGAGCACCTCGGCGGCTCTGAAGAAGGCACCCACCTCCCGGGCACTCCCCAGCTGCCGCATCATCTGGAAGCGAAGCACCTGCATAGCAGCACCGGCCCCCTTGGCGCCAGCAATGAAGCCGGTCCAGAGCTTCATCACTCCGCCAAGAACAAAGGTCAGTGCGGTGAAGGCAAGCATCACCCGGACGACAGTGAAGCGCATGAAGATAAGGCCAAAGCCCGCAAACATGAGGTTACCGCGGAGAAGGGCCAGTGCTGTCATCACGCCCTGGGTTGCTGACTGGAGGAAGAGGAGAGCTTGGGCGCTAGTTCCCGTGTGCGAAGCAAAACCACGGTGGGCCATCTGTACTTCGCGCAGACGGTTCTTCTGTGCTTCCAGTAAATCACTGGTATCGGTCAGGATGGGCACCTGAGCAGCTAAGCTTGCTCGTACCCCAGCTGGCAGTCCTCTCTCCTGCGCCAGTCCCTGTGCTTGGGCTCGGAGACTCTCAACAGCCTCAGAGGAGATATCTCTACCTGACCGGGAGATCCTCTTGAAGGTGTTGTCCAGCTGAGTGAGAGGGGCAACAGCAGCCATCGCCTCCTGAGCTGTCTTGGCTAGCTCACTCCCCATGCTTTGCATTGCCGGTAGGGACCGCCTAGAGACCTCAGTGCTAACGCTGGCCAGTTTCTGGGCCATGGTGTCGAAGTTGCTGGCTATCGACTCCAGTGCCGGCGCCAGTTCTGGCTCCACGCCGGCCAAATTGCGAAGAGACAGAGAGAGCTTCTCCAGAGAGCCTTGTGTCACCGACCCGGACTGCTCGATGCGAGATAGCTGCTGGGCGATGTCCTCAGCCATCTGCGCAGATTGTGGCGCCTCTGGCATAGAGATGGATGCAGGCACCTGCTGTAGCAAGTCTCGAAGGGCCGTGACTTCCGGCCGGAGTGCGGCAAAGGCTCTGGTGCCGGCTCTGTTGAACCTCTCGACCCGGTTACCAAGGAGATCTACATCCGCAGTCACTTGCTCGATCTCGCCAGAGACGCCTGCGAATTGATCCTCAGCCAAGCGGGCTAGGTTACCAAGTCCGGATATCTGGCTAGAGGAGACTCTGCCCTCTCGATTGAAGCCCCTCAGTATCTTCTCAGCAGAGGACAGCGTGTTGACATACGGAGCTAGAGCTTGGTGGGCACTCAGGAGAGATTTTATCTGGTCTTCAAGAACCGAAACGTTACGTCGATCCTCGTCTGTGAGTTGTCTGCCCGCTGTTGCAGCCGCATCCTGCTCATCTCGCAGACGTTGCAGCTCGCCACCTAGAACTTGGATGCTGCGGGAGACAGTCCGGTACACAGCATCAAGCGTCTCCCCCGGCTGTGCGAGACTCTCTATGGACTTACGGACAGCATCAGCGTTGATCGCACGAGTATCTATCCTGAAGCCACCCAAGCCGGCACGCACTCGCTCTAGGCTCTCTATGATCGCAGGATCAGCAGGAACCTGCTTGAGGGCATCCACTATCTCTTCCAACGAGTCCCGTATCTCAACCGACTGCCGCCTCAGCTGCGGAGAGACGCGCTCGAGACCTCGTACGATATTACGGCCCAGATCTGAAGCAGCACTCGCCAGATCTGGTCTTCCTAGCTCACGCAGCGACTGCTGCACGTTGGCGACCATCGCATTGACACGCTCGGCGAGTCGTGGAGAGACCTGCCCGCCGGCAGAGATCCTGGCAAGCTCTCTCTCAAAGGTGCGTATTGGGACAAGGGACTGCTTCAGTCGCGCAGCTTCCTCAGCCACGCTGGCAGCCATATCTCGTAGAGGCTGAACGATCCCACCCGCACCCGTGAGAGTGCCACGTGTCATGCTCACAAGCCCGCGGGCCATGCGCTGGGCATTCTGCTCGACATCTGTGCTTATTCTGTCAAGCTCAGAGGCCAGACGAGCACCGAGATCTCGGACACGATCAGCTGCTTCCTTGTTACCCAGCTGTAGAAGTGACTGAACGATCTGTCCTGTCTGGGCCCTGACCTGCTCCGCTGTGCCTCGAGGGACAAGGCCCGTAGCAAAGATCCTGTTCAGGCGCCGCTGGAAGTCCTCTACAGGAACTGCAGCGGTTGCCAGCCCAGCAGTCATCTTGGAGATGTTCACAGCAGGAGCAGCAAGCTTCTGCCTGCCGGCTGACTGGAAGGCACGGTTGACGTTGAGGACCTCACGAGCCATAGCCCGGAGGTTCTCGAGACCAGAGACCTGTGCGCCTATACGAAAGTCAGGCATTGTCTACCTGCGCCTCCGCGGACGTAGCGCGGTTCTTACTGCTCGTATCGCCTCTCGCTCGCGTCTCGTACCTCGTACAGCAGGAGCAGCTATACCCTCACGAGCAACACGTCTGGCTGCTCTCCGACGGATAGCAATAGCAGCTATGGCGGCCGCACGACGCACTGCCTTGGGAACCACAAGCTCGGCTGCATGTGCCCGTTCGAACTCCTCATTGATACGCTGGTAAGCCTGGCGCCTGCGCTGGATAACAGGCTCAACACCTTGCGCCAGCTCACGCCACTCTTCATCCGGCGGGGGAGGGATGAGAGCAACCAGCTCGCGCTCCAAGACACGCTCTGCCTCTTGGATCAGCCTTTGTGCTTCAGGCGTATCGGGAGACACCTCAGAGAGGAAGTCGTGAGGGGCCACGCCATCCCGGACTATCTTTCCGTAAATACCCCTGATGTGCTTGGCCCCCTCGGGGCTCGTGAAGTCAATATTCAACTTGTTCGCAGCCCAGTAGGCAATGCGAAGGAAGGGGGGCTGGCTGCCCTTGGCATACGGCGCTGTTCCGTAGAGGATGGGATAGACATAGCTAACAGGAGCACGTATAGCTTCTGTCTCCACTCCAGCCTCGCCTGGGAAGGAGCCCACAACAAGGTCAGGAATGGTAACGCCACCCACTTGGGTAGATCCAGGCACGAGCCGGTAGTCTATAGTCTGCTGCAACTGACCGGTGAAGATGAGATCCATGTCCTCCATCTTCTGCCGAATGAGGCCAACGTAGATCTTGCCGAGAGAAGTGAGGAGGCCTTCTATCGCACTCCGAACCTCACCGGGAACAAAGTCGAGCAGGCGGGCGTAGGCTTCGACACGTCCCAGCAGATCCTCATTGAGGGTGACTGAGATAGTCGGTGCCTCGAAGTCAACTGGTACCGGTACTTGCGTACGACCGCCGGCGGCCAGACCACGACGTAGGATCTCGGAGGGCGCAGGCATGTTAGCCAGGACCTCCTACGACGCGTACAGTCGGCTTGGCTGGTTGGTAGCCCTCCTGCACCTTGGCAGACTTCTTCGAGAGTGTGTTGTAGACACCAATCTGCTTGATGAAGCCTACGGTGTTCTCTTGCAAGAACTCACGCTCCGTCCAGCCGAACTGTTCGCACATGTTGATCTTCATCATCCAAGCGGGAGCACCCTCACCACCCGACGCTAGGGCCGCGAGCGCCTGCTCCCTTTCGTAGGGGGGACGGCTTCTTCCTCCGCCCGCTTCATCGTGCTCTCCATCATGTAGTACAGAATCTCGAGTGGCAGCCGGCGCCAACCTGTGGCAGAGTCCTTCGGTGGCGCAAGTGGCTCACCCGTCTTAGGATCGGTGATGTTCCACTCTCCCGGGAAGAGACGGAGTACGAGTCTCTGCAGCTCGTCCATCATCCCCGGATCCTGTGCCTTCTCCTGCATCACGCCGATCTCGTCGAGTTCTTCGACCATCAGGGAGTTGGCGTCAAGGGCGTCGTACCAGAGATCAGGCTGTCCGAACGACTCAAGGGTGAGCCGAATCGTCTTCTCCTTGTACCAGCCACCGGTGGTCGGTCTACTGTTGCTGCTCCGTGCAGCAGCTCTTCTGGTCGGTCTGTTGCTAGGCATCTCTCATCTCCTCCTTGTGAACACGAACAACCAAGTCGCCATTACCGAGATGAATCAACGTATAGGCGCCACACTCCTCCTTGCTGACAATATTGCTCTGAACACGCTGCCCATCCAGCTCGTACACGTACAAGCCCAGAGGCACCGCATCCAGAACTGAGGAACCACCGTTACGCAAGACGTTGTCTATCACCTTCACCTTGTCAACCGCTTCTTCGTCCAGCTTCCCTGTAGGTCTTCCTGGACCCTCACGAACCGGTACTGGTGTAGGAAGCCATCCCTTGGAGATGTAATACCGGAGCCTGCGGACTGAGACCCCGGTGCGGTGGCTGACCTCCTGCAAAGTGACAAGCATCGTCATAAACTACAGTAGACGCTGGCTGGAAAAGGACGCAACTTCTGCTTCATATACATGTACATATACATGTATTGTGTACAAAGCAAAGCGATCGGCCCATTGCTGAGCCGACCGCCAGAAGGAGATGAGGTGGTTGTCTACGAGCCGATGGTGTATGCGGTGGCCAGAGCATTGCGCATGCGCATGCGGATGTTGCTCTCTACAGAGGCCTTCCACGAAGAGGACGACGTCCCGATCAGACCGCGGAAGTTGTAGGCGATCGTCATGTTGTTGCCGCTCCTGTCGATCTCGGCCGGGCTGTCTCCATAGGAGGCCTTCGGGAACTCGAAGTCAATGGAGCGGGTTGCGGCGCCGGCACCGTAGGCGAACTCCAGGATCAGTGCCTCGTTGGTCAGTGCCCTGTACAGCTCCAAGTTGGCAAGGACGTCGAAGGAGGCTGTGAACCGACCCGTGACTGCGATAAGGCCCGGGATGAGCTTCACCGGGAACTTGTTGTTGTTGGCGACGTAGAGTAGCTCCGCATCGCGGGCGATGGCGATCTCACCCTCGATCAGCCTGCCAGTGGCACCGGTGCCGAGGCCGGAGCTGGTGGCCACATTGGCGTGCCAACCGCGCAGAGGCTCGTCAGTGCTATCGGAGACGGCAGCCTGGGCAGTTGTGGTCACCATACCCTTGCCGAGGATGTTCGCCTCATAGGTGAGAAGGCCGGTAGATGAGTTGAAGCGGAAGGTCAGACCGGTTGCAACACAGCCTTGGTGGGTGTACGACTCGCCGCCAGCCAGCGCGTCGTCCAGAAGCTGGATCTGGAAGGAGCGGCCGCCGGCATCTGCCATGGACTGGATGTCGAATACGTGAGCGTACGGTGCAGCAGTGCCAACAGTGTCAGCACCAATAATGCTGCGAATGAGGTGGCCGATCTCGTCCGGGTAGGCGGGACCTCCGATCGAGAAGTCGGTCCTGTGAACACCCTCCAGTTGCCGGAAGCCAATGGCAGCTAGGCCGCGCCTGGCATCATCGAACAGCGTTTCGACCGTATCGACACCGGAGGTCGGATCGATCGGAAGCATCGCCCATGTCGGGGATGCTGGGAGCGACCCCCACGTTGCAGTTTCCGGGGTGATGAAGGCCTTAAAGCCTGCAGAAGTGGACATTGCTTGCTCCTCCTATTCAGTTACGGGAAGGCAGAGTACCGGAGAGTAAAAACACCTTCCTGAATCAGATTAAGGTTCAGGTGGCAATGGCGGCAACTTTAGACCCCAGTCTTGATCTCCACAGTACGTCTCTCCCTGAAGTCCATACGTATCTCGCACGAGTGGCAGGCATACGGCCCCAGTGTCGCGTGCAGTATCGAAGTCACCTGTGGAGCACTGACTTCCACGATATCTGTCCTCGCTTCGGTAAGCTGTATCTCTGTCAGACCTTCAAGCTCTACAATCACCTCGTCGATGAGACTCTGGAAAGTGTCCCACGTACCTTCGCCCATACCTAAGTAACCACGAACTACCATGTGGCTAACAACAAACCTCTGTTGCGGTGGTAGCTGCCCTCTCTCAATCGAGACCGACGTCCTACCCAGCTGCCACACGTTAACCGAGGCCTGCTGTTCAAGGACGTCGTCCTCCTCGCTGGGCTCGACTGCTAGCTCTGCCATCTCGAGCAGAGTACGTGCATCCTCCTCCCCGATGTAGACCTTACCTACCCCGTCTACCTGCTCCAAGAGAGAAGCGACCGCGGCCGCAGCAGCCATCCATTGGGGCATCGCATGGGCCATTGGCTACCTACCCAAGAACCGGCTCGTGCCTTGGCCATGAGTGAGTGGCGGCCTACCCCAGCTCATTGTGTTAGGGATCTCGCCGGCTACTGAAGCTGCGGGCTGCCTAGAGTCTGCTGGCACCCCAAGAAGGTCGTAGAACATGGAGAGGTGCTGCTCGGCCACTCGGAGGTACTCGTTTGTCTGAGACCGAAAGCCTACAGGATCGTCTCTGATCGCAGAAGGAGTCAACTTCGCGGCCTCTGCCGCCATGCGCATAGCAAACCTGTGCGTAGCGAGATGGCCCAAAGCCTCCTTGTCACTATCAGCAATAGTTGTACCTGTAGCTTCTGTACCGAGAATGTGTAGGCGTGTGTAGGTGATCCTGGCAGTCTTCCCAGAGGCTGGAGTGGTTGATTGGAACCGAATGACCGTGCCACCCGTGTCGTCGTAGGCAGTGACCTCGAGCATATCCAAGAAGGTGGGAATACGGTCACCCTGCGGATACTCGACACTCACTACAGCGCTGAAGCCATCTTGCCAGTCCGAGGGAACAGCAAAGTCATAAGCGGCACCATCACCCGCCTCGTCAAAGAACGCAGTGTCTGGCTTGATCAGACTGTAGAATGCGACAGCATCCTGGATCAGGGCCTCAAGGTCTGGATCCTCCACCCCTCCCATACGCGAGGGGATGCCATGGCTACCAAAGTGCGCCAGAACAAGCTCTTGGATTGAGGCAAGATCAAAAGACATCGTCTAGGTTTTGCCTTCGTAGACCCCGTTGATAACGATGCTAGGGGTGGCACCGGCAGGAGTGATCGAGACTCTGATGCGGCTTCCCAAGTTGTCTATGGTAACCATCTGCTTTTGGTTCTGGCCATCGCCGAGGGGACCGCCAGTAGTGGTAAAGGCAGACATTGAAATATCGCCGCGGTCAAACCACTGACCGGTCTTCGGGTCCTGCTGCTGAATCTTTGGTGTCCACGTACCAGCAGAAACGTCGGCGTCGAGAAAGACACGGCCCTCGATGTGACTGCCGACTGGAATGGTGGCACTATCCGTAGTTTGGGTCAGCGTGACCCCATCCCAGAACTTCCTGGCGGACGTGACGTGTAGGGCCATGTCTCTACCTCCTACCTAGAGATTAAGGTCTAGCTGCCAGAGGACACAAAATCCAAGAGGGGAGACTGCCCCGCAACAGCCTCCCCCCTCGTACACCCCCCTAGAAGGACTACTAGAGGCTAGAGAATGTGGCTCCGACCAACCCCCTGTGGTCAATTGGGTTCGCGCCCCAGAAGTGGCGGACCTTGTACGTGATGCGGTCGTTGGTGAACATCGCCCCGACCAGCTCCGTGCTCTGGTCCTGTGCGAAGATCTCGGGCTCCTCGCGGCCGTTCAGGAAGCCGACCTCGATCATCGGGATCTCGGTAGGACCTGCGGCCAGAACCCAGATGTTCTTCGGTGCTTGGGTGTCACCACCAGCGTTACCACGATCGGCTGCTGTCTCCCAGTACGGGATGATGAGCAGCTCGAACATGCCACGGTGGATGTTCACCTCATGGCTTCCTGCGCCCACCTTCGTCTCGGAATTGAGCAGCGCGAGCCCCATGGCCCTGTTCGTCGGAGCGACGACCAGAGTCTTCGGAGAGCTCATGATGAAGCTGTGTGCGACAGCTCCAGAGTACGGCGCCGAAGCGCTGACCGCTGCCTGCTGGATCTGGAAGCGCATGAAGGCATCGGACAGGTTGGCATCGTTAAGGGCCACGATCGCGGACAGGATGCTGTGCGTGTCGGTCACGATGTTGCCCGGGGAGCGAGCAGCTGCCACATCGAACAGCCTGTCAGCGCCACCGCTGGTCAGGTAGGTGGACTCGGCAGGGTTGTCGATGAGGAAGTCGAACACCGTGATGTAGATGGTACCGGCAGCCGCACGACCCAGCTTCTGGGGAAGCGCACGGAACTTGCCGATGTCATCGTTGATGATCATCTCCAGGGTCAGGCTGGCCTGGCCGTGTGCCTTGACCGGCTGGTAGATGGCCTCCTCTTCCGGCAGCGCTGCACCGGTGAGGTCGGCGTAGGTGATGTCTTGGTTGGACGCACCCACACCACTCTCACGCTTCAGCAGGTAGAACTCGCCGAGGCGCTCCCTCTTCTGCTCACGCAGGTCGGAGGTAGGCGCCACAGTTGCGATCTTGCGCCAGTCCTGGAGCATCGGGTAGCGGTACTCTATGAGAGCCCGGCGCGTGATGCTATCGCCGAGGATCTTGCCGAAGTCGGAGGTCTTCATCGCCGTGGCCTCTACGACCCGATCCAAGCCGCGGTTGGACACGCCGGAGTCGTAGCGCCCAGCGGACTCGAGGACTTCGTATCCGGTCAGGTCGAAGACGTGCGATCCAGTGATGACGCAGAAGGCTTCCTTCAGCGAGCGGAAGGCCTTGACGCCATCGACGTCCTCGCCCGCCAGAAGCCCGTCCATGGCCTTGACGTAGCGATCCTGTGGGGCGTCTGCCGCAGCAGCCCACGGAACTGTGGAAGGTGGCTGGGCCACCATCACGGCCGCCAGAGCAGCCTGCTGTGCGGTCACCTCTTCCTCGAGAGCGACTCGCTCGAAGATCTTGCCAGCCCAGCGGGCACGGATCATGTTCGCGATCGGCTCTGGGAGGCGACTCGCAGACAGGATCTCGTCCAGAGCGCGTGCGGACTGCTCGACAGCCCGCTCCTCTTGGATAGTTCGGAGAGACTCAGTGAGTTGCTGGATGCTCTCCGCAGAGGCAGCCTCAACTACTGGTGCCGGATCAGCAGCCGGTGCCGGACTTGGGTCCGGTGGCGCCGGTGCCGGGTCGGGAGCAGGTGCTGGGTCAGGTACTGGATCCGCTACCGGATCCGGGCTTGGGTCCCCTGCCGAGCTCGCGGCCGCCTCGCCGCCTGGTGCGAAGTGCGAGGCAAGAGCTTCTCTCACCTCAGGGCGCTCCGCGACAGCAGCTATGAACTCTTCAGGGGAAGCATTTTCTAGAGACATTAGAGCTTCCACCTCCTTGGTGTTTTTGTCCGAGGCGACCACTCGGTCTATTGAGCCGCCGGCGCTAGCCTCGGTGATAGCGTCAACGGAGTGGACCCTAACTAATTCGGAGATCTCTCGTACAAGGACGCCATCGATATACTTCGGCGAGTGCCGAGCACTCACGTTAACCGACAGCTGTACGAGATCCGGCTTGCCACGTGTGTGTGCTTCACGGACTATATCCGCTACTGGACCCTCAAGAAGGTGCATCTTGCCCTTCAGAGAGCCCCCACCCATCCCGTTCGGTACCCAGTAGACACCTTCGTACCAACCTACAATGTCCCTGACGGATCGCTCCGGTCGCTCTGCCATCTCCGTCTTGGTCGGGTGGTCGGCAAAGGCCCTGACCCCCTCGAACATCCTGGTGTTGCGCTCCAGCGTGTCCGGGCGCCAGTAGTAGCGGTTCTTGCTGCTACCGGACTGGATAATGGTTGCCAAGTAGACGTTGGGCTCGGAGGGGAAGGCCTCTTCGATGATACCCATCGCCTCGGAGACAAAGGTGACTCCCTCGTCTGTCTCAACAGGAGCAGACTCATCTACGTGCTCATAAGGACAAGTGCCGTCCTCACATTCTCCGTGTCGATGATCCTCGGCTATACCCCCACGAGCAGCCTCGTGAGTCTTACCTTGGCTCATCATCCCACGCAGGTGATTGCGAATCTGCGTGGCTTTGGCAGAGGAGATCTTGCCGCCACCCTTGAGCTTGATCTGATTCACCCGGGAGAGGGCCGACAGAAGATGCGGCATATCCACCTTGCCCTTGGCATCCTTGTAGGGCAGGTGTCGAAGACTACGTGGAGTTGTCTTTCCGTCCTTGTCCTTCTTGCCGCCGGGCTCGACAAAGGCAAAGCAGCTGTCAGGAAGGTTGTTGATCTCCTCGGCGCTCCACTCTGCCTCGACGATTACATCCGAAGAGCCGGTGCCATTCCCATTGCTAGAGCTAATTGTCCCGATTGCAGATTGAAGGAGATCCGTTGCCTCTTCGGTCTTGCCCTCCTTGACAGCGATGAAGGCACTGCCAATGATCTTCAGCGCCTCCTCCTCAACATCTTGGTTCAGAGCATCGGTAAGAAGCGCAGAAGCATAGTCGGTGTCGCCACTTCTTAGGCTGGTCAGAACGGACTCTAGTACGTCGCGCATGTCACTATCTCCGAATACCCTCAGAGATAGCGTAAGGGGTCAACTACGAAGGACGCAAAATTTACTGCTTGCGCAGAGTGCGTAGGAGGCCTGTATGGGTCATGGAGCGGGACAGAGTACGGCCGGTTCTACGGTCTACCGCGTACCACTCGCTGCCCCTGCGGACAATGACTTCCCTTGTGTCGGCGCCGGAGAGCGGGACAACTAAGAAAGGAAACTTGGCGCTCTTCATGATCTCTGCCAACGTGGCCGGTCCAACCGCCAGCCGCGCCTCCATGTCTTCTATCCCGACCCTCTCCTCAGTCTGTCCTATCCTCTCCACCAGCAGCTTCTCATCAGAGCTCGCCAAGACAATGCTGTCGATGGTGATAGGAACCGGATCCAGCCGGCTCACTGGACTAGCAGCTTCGGGATCAAGATAGGCCAAGGTCATGTGCGGGGTGAACCCATGCTCTTTGGAGATAGGGAAGCCGGCGAGCTCCAGATCCTCCACTAGGGACTGGCGAAACTCTTCTAGGCGAGGAGCATCGACAGAGGCGTAGAGCACATCCTTGCCATCACTAGTAGGACTTCCCGTAAAGCGGCCAATGCCGCCAACAGTGCCCTCAAGGGGTCCCCCGTCTTGGCAGGCTCTGCGCATGCAGTCTCCCACCTGTTCCCGATCCAGAGCTTCTGCATCAGGGAAGAAACCCAAGGTGAGATGGAGCTCCTCAGGCGCTTCTCCCCCCTCAACAGCCAGTTGCTTGGCAACATCCTCAGGTGGGTACCAAGCGATCATCGCTCCCTTGCCATTGTAGGCTTCCTTGGTCCCAGAGGCAGCCTCGAAGCTACCACCGTGCTCTTTACAGTGGCTACGGGCTGCAGCCTCGGACCAAGAGTCAGTGGGATAGCGATAGGCTTGGATCTTGGAGCCTCCCTTGCCAAAACCATAGATTCGATGCGGCCGCGTCTTGTTGCTTCGAGCGAAGCGCTGAAACGACGAGGGATCCTCGAGTCTACATGCGTGCTCGTTGGGCATAGGAGACATCGCACTACCAGCTTAGCCAGCACCCCAACATACTGGCAACTTTACTGCCGTCGGCCGCGGCGTATCGGTGTAGGCTCTGGCCCCTGTCCGGGCTGCCAGAGCTTGACTGGAGCAGCCTCCACGCCAAGGCCCTTGGCCAGCTCCTGCAGAAAGGATCTCCAGTAGGTAGTGATTACAGCGCGGACGTCGAACTTGGTGCCGAACTTGACAGCATCGATAGACAGACGCCTAGCCTTCTTCTCGTCGTGGAGCTCGTCGTAGGCCGTACACAGAGCATCAAGAAGTCCGGGCTGGTGGGTGACATGACCACAACTTTCGCAGGCCGAGTCCGAGCCCAACGGGTTGGCGAGGTACCACTGGGTATTCGTTGGCACAGCCACAGGTGCCAAGGGCGGTACTAGCCAGCCTACACCGACGTTCTCCGTCTGGGCCGTAGCCGCGTTGGCCACCACGGGAATGCCAGATGCTTGGGCCTCAATCAGAGGAACGTTGAATCCCTCGCCGGCGGACGGTGCAAAGTAGACATCCATCGCGTTGTAGGCCATCGCCATCTGTTGATCAGAGATCCCCATCCTATCCATGTACGGATCCAGCACGATAACGTACTTGGCAAAATCGAGACCGTACATATCGCAGAGGGCGAAGACGTCAGCTGATTCGGGACCAACGTAGGGAAGAGCGTGCAGATACAGCCTAGCATCGGGGTGGATCTTAACAAACTCAGAGAAGGCTTTGATCGCCTCTGGGAAGCCCTTCCTTACCACGGGGGAGTTCTGGGTGTTGGCTGCTACCATACCCACCAAGAAGCACTCCTCTGGGAAGCCAATCATCTTCTTGAACTGCTTCTTGTTCCCCAGCGGTCGGTAGATGGAGGTGTCTATACAGTGGGGGATGTAGGTGATGGGAATCTGGGGCAGCCTCTCCTCCATCGTCTTCTTCCCAAACTGGGACATGGCGATGATCTGGTGGGCATTGACGAGGCGGGCTTGGGTCTGCCGGGAGAGTGGGTAGCCATCAATGGGCACGATAGGCACCCACTTGAAGTTACCACCGCCATTGGCAGAGGCGAATACCTGAGGCATTGGCCAAACATCCATCAGGCTGATGCAGACGTCGAATCCCATAGCTCTCATGTGAGCCGCGATCAGAGCATCTGATCCCTTCTCCACACCAAAGCCAGAGATGTGATCGACACCGTTGAAGTTGATTGTTCCCCACTCAAACCCGCCACTGCAAGCAACAGCTATACGCTCAACCTCGGGTAGTTGTTGGAGAGCCTTGACAGTGTAGTTCGTCTGCCGGCCGTAGCCAGACGCTCTCCACATGGGCGCCGCAGACAGCCAGAGTACCTTGAGTCCCATCACACCACCTCTACGATCTTGTCACAGATATAGTCGACGTCGGGGATGTCCATACGGGTAGACATTGGCAGAAGAAGACCATTGTAGTGCCAAGCAGCCGCATTAGGAAGCTCCCGCTCGTCACCTTGACCAAACTGCCAGTTGAGAGGAGGCCACACCGGCCGAGTTTCGACACCGGCCATAGCTAGAGCATCCTCTACTCTACCTCGGGAGGCTGAATCAGGGAAACGCACCAAGGCAAGGCTGGCAGAGCCATTGTCTATCTTTTGCACGACAGCTGTGTTCCACAGACGCTGCCGGTAGCGCTCCCAGATCCGCTCTCTCTTGAGTACCCTATCCGCGAGGCTGTCCAGCTGGCTGAGACCCATAGCTGCTTGGACATCTGTCATTCGCCCGTTCAGACCGGCCGTGAAGGCCCAGTAACGTTGATGCGCAACAGACTCTCCATGCTGGCGCAGGCTCTGCACCAAAGAGACGAGACTCTCCGGACCAATAACAGCCCCACCCTCGATCGTGGTAATGGTCTTGGCTGCATGGAAAGAGAGGGCAGCACGCAAGGACCCTCCCTTATCTTCTGGGCGAAGACAAAGATCTACCGCCTGAGCAGCATCCTCCCAAACAAATCTACCGCTTTCGTAGTGCTTCTGAAGCCAGCCCCGATCAACATGGGCACCACCAATATGAACGGCTAGCAGACCAGCATCCTCGTAGCGAGTAAGCAGGAAGTCAGCCTGCTCCCTGTCCATCAGGGCAGTGTCCAGATCCACATCGACATAGAGCGGCTCCAGCCCAAGGAAGAGAAGTGGCGCCGCGGTAGCTGCGAAGCTCAGCGCAGGGAGCACCACGCGCTTGCATCCTTGCATCTTGGCTACCTGTGCCATGAGGAGGAGGGCCATCGTCCCAGAGGAAACGCAGACTGCTCGGTTCTCAAACATGTGCTGGAGCCTATCCTCCAGCTCTCTCACCTTGCGACCTTGGGTGAGCCAACCAGAGGAGAGAACCTTGATGCCCGCCGCCGTGCCCTCACCCCAGTCTGGCTCGCACCACGCTATGTGCTTGCTAGGGCTGTCCTCCTCACGCAGGAAGCAAGACATCGAGAGAACATCCCGGTACTCTCCTACAGAAGTGATCTCCTCGTCCGTGAATACCCCCTCAACGGTAAACCCCAGCTTATCGTAGAGAGCAATGGCAGCATGGTTCTCACTGTGAACCGAGAGCCAAATCTTGTGCAGACTGAGAGAGCGGGCATGCTCCATCATCCTCCGGCACAGATCCTCTGCCCAGCCTTGCCGACGCGAGTTGGGACGCACGGCAACACCCAGCCTGGCTACGTGCTTCTTCGTCTCCCCGGGGAAGTACGTGAGGTGACCGAAAGCAAGAACACTGCGGTGGTCGTCGGTGAGCAGAAAGCAATCGCCAGGCCCTCCCCCGAGACGATCGTCCTCAAGGAAGGAGAAATGTTCTCGGTCCACAGCAGAGAGACTGTTTCTGAACTCCTTGAGCTGGGACAGCCACTGATGCCTGCAAACGGAGAAAGAGCAGACAGTTATCTCGGGTGCCACACTATCACCTCCGGATCTACCCAGATCATATGGCCGCGGGCGGTAGCCATCTTACACAAGCCCACGATCGCCTCGTCTGATGTGAACCTGACACCTTCCCGAAGCGTGGCTGCTGGTATGAGCAGACAAGTGCCGGCAGAGTCTACTTCGAAGGGATTATCGAGGGAGACGCAGGGGTGATAGGGAGGCTCCCAGTTGAAGCAGCCAGGACCATACGTGCCGCCCTGCCTGTTGACTTGCTCATACCCTTGGCGGAAGGCCCAGACATCGTAGAAGGTATCTGAGTCATGGACGAGAACGAGCGGGGCAGTGATGTCGCCATCTGAGAATATATCCTTGGTCTCCAGAAGATTCTGCAGGAGCTCAGATCCCCAGATCAGGTCAGACTCCAGCCAGAGGAAGTAGTCGCATGGTCCGTCGAGAAGCGCCATGTTGATAGCCCTGTTCGCTACCACCGAGACCCGGGCCAGCCTCTCCGGTGTGATCTCCGCATAGCCAGAGGGGGCACGGGGAGCATCGAACTTGGCTACCTCCACATACGGCAACTCCGCAGCCATCTGCTGGAGACGCTGGAAGGTGTCATCGTCGCTGTTGCCCTCAACTAGACAGAAGCGCAGGTACTCGGCAGGGTAGTCTAGAGCCTTGGCCTGCTCGTAGTAGCGCCACAAGTCTCCACGCTTGGATGAGTTCCAGAACATGCTGCCGATGCAGACAGTGGGTGGTCTCAAGTCAGATACCTCCCGAAGAATCTACGCCAATCCTCTGTTACTACCTCACGGCCGAAGATCTCTGTGGCTCTCTTTCTGCCAGCTTCACCTATCCTCCGAGCAAGATCCTGATCATCAAGGAGCCGGCTAATGTCTGATTCGAGCTCACCCATGTCATCAGAGCAGAAGCCGTTGACACCATCCTCGATCAGCTCTGGAAGTTCGTAGGTGCCCAGTCCTCTCCATCCACCACGCTGCGGACCCACAGCAACTACCGGTGTACCGGTCATCCATGCTTCACGAAAAGTACCGGTATACGGCGCCGGCTTGGCATTGGCATCGAAGTAGACTCGGGCCTTCCGATAGTCGCGGCGGAGACGGTTGTACGTCCTTTGGCCTACAGGATAGAAACGACCATCACCATCATTGCCTGGACCAACAACGCGTACGGTGAATCTATCTGCAAGCTGAAGCACTTCCTCACACTGTCGATTGTCTCTGTTGATGCAGCGGCTTACGACAAGGACGTGCTTACCTGTTCCATCCCAACCCTTCCACTCGTTTGGATCCGTAGACCAGCGGATTACGGCATCTGTACCTATGTTGTGTGGGATGGTTCTCTCGGTCACAGAACTTCGTACTACCTTCAACCCGCGCTGTCGGAAAAACCGCAGGTTGTAGTCCTGCCAAGGCATGCCTTCTCCGGAGCGCCAGATGATGAGCGGCCGCTTACTGTTCTCGGTCATGCTCGGCCAGTAGCGCACAACCCAGTTGCTGACTAGCAGAACAACAACGACGTCGAAGCCTGCGAAGAAGTCTGGTGGCAGGGCCAGCGGGGCACCATACTCGTCTAGACCTTTGTCCTGCAGGTACTCCTCTCGCGGCTCCCTGAGCCCTGGTATCCTCCGCATGATGTCTTGGAGGTAGGAAAACTCCTCTGGCTCCGCGATCTCTGGGCGGTGGATCAGCCAAGGCTGCCCGAGGCGCTTGAAGGGAGAGGCTACCTCGAAACCAAGATCCGTAAACAGGCGGTAATCGTCGTAGTGGGCAGCGGGGTTGCCGTAGAGCATTAGGAGCTTCATTTGGCTGCCAACCACAGGTAGTCATCGTGGTGGGGAGTACCCTCGTCAAAGGCATAGCGAACCACCCGTGTACGATAGCCGTACTCTTCAAGCAGGGCTCTAACAGCTGGTACATTCCCGTGAGTCTCTATGAGCAGCTCGGGGTGGTGCGTAGCGAGAAGGGATCGAGCACCTTGCAGAATGCGCAGCTCCGCTCCTTCTGTATCCATCTTCACAAACGACACGTGACCATCGAAGGAAAGAACATCTAGCGGAACAGCGGCCGTGTAGAAATTGCCGATGGGAGCCCCTCTCTCCACTCCTGGCAACACCGTGTCACTGGTCAATCCTGGACCATATAGGTACGTGTACAACCTCAGATAGCCATACTCAGACGAGAGGGCAAAGTTGCAGCGAATCACGTTGGCCTTCTGAGATGTGTTCTTGGTCAGCTGAACGAAGGCATCGGGATTGGGCTCAAACGCCCATACCTGCCGGTGAGTCCGAGCGAGACCAAGAGTGTAGATGCCCAAGCAGGCACCGATGTCCAGAGCAATGTCCCCCTTCTCAGGAAGCTCGGGAGCACACCAAGGCTCGTAGGGAATAACCTCATCGTAGCTCATGGCGCAAAGTGCTCGAAGAACTTCTGCCACTGCTGCTGGATCTTCTCCCTGCCGAAGACCTCAATGGCTCTTGCCCTACCAGCAGCACCAACCTTGGCAGCCAAGTCTGGGTCCTCTAGGAGACGTACAGCCGCACCTCGAAGCTTATTGAGATCATCAGACCAGAAGCCAGTGATGCCATCCTCAATCAACGTGTGTAGTTCATAGGTGTCCATACCTGGGCGATTTCCGTACTTAGGACCGAGGGCAACTACTGGTGTACCGGTCATCCATGCCTCGCGGAAGGTGCCAGTGTAGGGAGAGGGCTGTGTGTTGACCGCAAAGAAGACTCGAGCTCTACGATAGAGACGCTGCAGCTCTTCGAAAGAGACCGCGCCGCGGTTGTAGGCTAGACCTTCGTTGCCAGGACCATAGAGCACTCTGGGTAGGCCGTTGGTGGCCAGCTGGAACGCGTGCTGATTACATTCGACCGGACGGCCGGCCATCTTCGAACAGACACAGAGAACATGGCAGTCCTCGCCCGTCCAGCCATGCCAGTCTTCCGGATCGTTGTAGCAGCGGATTACAGCATCGGCGCCTAGGTTAGCGCGACCGCCAATACCCAGCTCTGTGGGAGAGCAACGTACTATGAGAAGACCCTCGTCGCGTAGCGGCTGCAGCATCTTCTCGACAAAGTCTGCACTCTGCCCGTTGCAGCGCCAGACCACCTTCTTGCCTCGCATTGCCTTCCAATTGCCAGTAAGCCAATCGACAACCCCCAAGATGATAACCATGTCGAAGGGCTCGAAGACCTGTCTTGGCAAGGCATTCTGAGGATGGCGACGAGCCAAAGCTACGACATCTGCATGACCGTTGTCCGGGAGCGGGGGACGGTATCCACCCTCTACCTCGGTCCACCAGCTCGGTCCCCAGCTCGGATGGTCCATGGGCTTTGGCCTCTCAGGATCGCGGTAGACACCAAAGGGAGAGCAGACATCGACACCGATCTCCCTGAAGAGTTTCAGGTCCTCGTACTCGTTGATCCAGTGGCCGCCCAAGTAGAGGATCTTCATACCGGCAAGTACTCGCCGCGGAGCTCGGCCTCTGCTATCTGCTGCTCGCTTCTTCCATGAAGACGATCTAGGTCAGCAGAGATCATGTGCCAGACAAGCTCGGGTAGGAAAACCTCGGTCTGCCAGTCTAACTCAGAGGACAGGAGCGCAGGATCGGCTATTAGAGTGTCCGAGGGACGCATCAGTGATGACTCGGTCTTGACATGATCCCTGTAGTCCTTACCCACCAAGTTGAATGCTATTCGAAGCAGGTCCGCAATGGTATGACCGTGGCCAGTTCCAATAACCACATCCCGAGGTTCATCCGGCCAAAGAAGGAGACACATAGCCCGGGCGAAGTCGCCAGCGTAGCCCCAGTCTCGTACAGCTGACAGATCACCCAGCACCAGCTCTCCCTTGCCCTCCTTAGCAACACGAGCCGCGGCCATAGTTATCTTCCTCGTGACATAGCCAGAGGGTCTCCACACACTCTCGTGGTTGAAGAGGATTCCGTTCACACAGTAAAGGCCGTAGCGCTCTCGGTAGATGCGAACCATGTCGTGGCAAGTGGCCTTAATCAGACCATAGAAACTGCTGGGAACCCGTGGTGTCCGCTCTGATTGTGGCGGTGGCTCACTGCCGAAGATTGCTGCCGAGGAGGCATAGAACAGCCTTGCCTTGGGATTAACCTCCCGCATCCATTCCAGAACCAGGAGGATGCTGTCAACCGAGGACTGGAGAGAGAAGATGGGATGGCTCTCGGCCGCAGCAGGGGAACTGACAGCAGCTAAGGCGTAGATCTCGTCCGGGTTCACCCCTACCAATGTGCGACGCAGCGAGATAGGATCTGCTACATCCGTAGGAAGAATGTGTAGGTTGGGAGCGCGTATGGAGGTTAGACTAGAGTCTTCGAGCGGATGTACGGTCCCCCATACCTCATACCCCTGCCCGTGCAGGTGATTTGCGAGGTACGGCCCG
>Ga0209751_10000251_pt1 | contig 57125 bp, 47 predicted proteins | sample RifCSP13_1_FD_184019 | JGI IMG/M metagenome (GOLD analysis project Ga0209751, IMG submission 184019) | Soil microbial communities from Rifle, Colorado - Rifle CSP2_sed 13_1 (SPAdes) (version 2) | ecosystem: Environmental > Terrestrial > Deep subsurface > Rock core/Sediment | place: Rifle...
TTCATGTCTTAAATCCCGTTCATCATATGATCTGACTTCAATCCAGGAGGTGTTTTGTTAGCTAGCAGAATTTGCCGCAGTTGAGTGGTTCATTCAATGCTGAATGGCATCAACTGTAAGCGGGGGCGGCGGCAGACTGAAACTAGCTTCCTTCCTGTCTAGAAGCCTGCCTTGCCCCCTTCCCGACCTGCAATTGTTTGAGAGTGCTCCTTCCTGCCCAGAGGCCTGACTTGCTTGGATCCCATTTGCAAAACTTTGACAGCTTCAGCCCTTAGTGGGATTTGTATTCTGGAGTAGGAGAATGCTCTAGCTAGGTGCTATTTCTGAAGCACAAAGTTATAGGTGATCGTTCCAGATACCTTCACCGGTTGATCTCCAAGTAGCGTCGGCCGGAAGCGAGCGCCATAGGCAGCTTTTTCAACGGCAGTTCTGAATAGCGGATGACCAGAAATGACCTGCGCAGAAATCACCTTTCCGGCTTCGTCAATGAGTATCTGCACCGCAACAGTTCCCTGGAGTCCCACGCGCTTTGCAATTTCTGGATAACTAGGCTTGGGCAACGTGACAGCTTCGCCTGTGACTACTCCTTTTGAAACGATCTTGGGATGGGCTTTTGGAGTGGATATCGGCGGTGGCACACCAAGATCTGTCACAAGTTGAATCCGGCTGCCCAGGATACGTCCATTGCGGGCGGTGCCAACCGTGTCTCCAGAAGGCGCGGAGTTGATATCCCAATCGCTTATCAGCGTTGGCACCCCGTCCCGAACCGGCAAACTGGCGTTCGGCTTTGTTCCGATTCCTTCAGGTGGCAATTCGGGATGGTTGACACTAGCCAATGCAGACCGTCGTTCATCAAAGGCTTGCGTGTTATGACCCAGTTGTTGCTGGCCAGAAGGTTGTTTGGGCGCAGATATCCTAACCGGAGGCGTCAGGAAATCAGCCGGACTCAGAAGGGTGACAAGCTCCGTGCTCTGCTCCTTCAGACGGGCATCGTAAGCGTAGATACTCGCTACCCCGGCGAGAGCAAGAAGCAGTGCATAGGTGGCAGTTGTGAAGAGAAAAAAGTAGCTCCGACGCCGGACCTCATTCCGATGTGAACAAGACTCAATGAGATTATTGAACATTTTAGATTCTCCCTCGCCGGTGCCATGCGGGTCTCGGGAACCTACCCGCTTGGCTTAGACACCACATTCCTGGCCTCGGTTCCAGCTTCAGAACAAATTCACGTCGCAGCCAGGAAGAATCGAACTGTTCGGAAAGTCAACGCACTCGGGATATTGCACATTGGCCCTTAGACGGCTTAGGATGACAGTACTCCGCGAATTCATCCCTCTTACCAGGAGATAACTATGGCCGCCAGACAGGCTTTTCAGGAAGAACTAAATCCGTTTGAGATAGCCAAGCAACAATTCAACCGGGCCGCTGACTATCTGGAACTCGATCAATCAATCCGCAACGTCTTAAGCAACGCCAAGAGGCAGTTGATCGTTTCCATACCGGTCAAGATGGATGGTGGCGATGTACAGGTGTTTGAGGGCTATCGCGTCCAACACAATATCGCGCGTGGGCCTGCCAAAGGTGGCATACGTTATCACCCTAATGTGACGCTTGATGAAGTCAAAGCGCTGGCTGCCTGGATGACCTGGAAATGTGCGACTGTCGGTATTCCCTATGGCGGCGGGAAAGGTGGTGTTGTTTGTGATCCTAAGAGTCTCTCGAAGAACGAATTGGAAAGGCTTACCCGCCGTTACGCTTTCGAGATTGCTCCCATCCTCGGCCCTGATCGTGATATCCCCGCTCCGGATGTTTACACCGATGAACAGACCATGGCCTGGATCATGGACACAATCTCAATGGTGCGTGGACATACTTCGTTGGGAGTCGTAACGGGCAAACCGATCTCCCTGGGTGGTTCACAGGGACGCAGCGAAGCGACGGCGCGCGGCTGTCTATATGCGCTACGCCGAGCCTGTAATGTGCAGGGCCTTAGTCTAAAAGGTGCTCGCGTAGCTGTCCACGGGTGCGGGAACGCCGGCGCCAATATCGCCTGGATGGTTGCCGCAGACGGAGCGCGCGTAGTGGCGATCTGCGATTCGAAGGTGGGCCTGTATTCCGCGAGTGGAATCGATATTCAAGCTGCGCTGCGTTACAAGGAACAGAACAAATCGTTAGCAGGCTTTCCCGGGGCAAGAGAGATTGCGTGCGATGACGTGTTAACCGTTGACTGCGAGATACTATTGCCGGCGGCACTTGAAAACGCGATCACACTGTCTAACGTCGGAAGGGTGAAGGCCAAGATCATTGCAGAATTAGCCAACGGGCCTACGACCCCGGGTTCAGATCGTGTGCTGGCTGAAGAAGGTGTTTTCCTGGTGCCTGATATTCTGGCAAATGCCGGCGGTGTAACGGTGAGCTACTACGAATGGGTGCAGGATCAATATTCGTTCTTCTGGTCCGAAAGTCAGATCAACGAAACGCTGGAACAGACGATGCACACGGCCTTTAAGTCAGTACACGAAACGGCTCAGCGTTACAACACCGACATGCGAACCGGAGCGTACATTTTGGCGGTAGATCGAGTGGCGGAAGCAACACGAGTGCGGGGAATATTTCCGTAAACTTTATGAAAAACTTACTGACAGCCAGCTTATTTCTTTGATGATCGAGTATCCTGATCTGATTCAGCGACCTATTATTGAGCGCGGCGGCCGCGCAGTGCTGGGGAGACCAGTGGAGAATCTGAAAACGATCTTGTAGCGCACTCCTTGACGAAGCCTCCAGAAACAATCTTTGTTTGCCAAAGCTGTGGCCATCAATCACGGAAGTGGTTGGGAAAGTGTTCCGAATGTGGCGAGTGGAATTCGCTCGTTGAGGAACGGCCGCGAAGATCGAGAAAGGGCAGTGGAGGCAACGGCTTCAGACTTCGCGACGTCGAGGCAGTAGCCTACGCGGAGATAGAATCACAAGATGATGTACGTGTTTCTTCGGGGGTCACCGAATTTGACCGCGTGCTTGGTGGCGGCATCGTACCGGGCACACTGGTCCTTATCGGGGGTGATCCGGGAATTGGCAAGAGTACGCTGTTGTTGCAGGTTGCCGATCACCTGAGCCGTGGCGAGAGCTCTGTATTGTATGTCTCGGGAGAAGAATCCGAGCGGCAGATCAAATTGCGCGGCGAACGGCTGCAGATAGACGCCCAAAAGCTTTATCTCTTGCCCGAGACGAACCTTGAAAATATCTTTCACGAAGTTGATCGCCTGAATCCAGGCGTCATCATAGTCGACTCGATACAAACAGTCTTTTCCGCAAACATGGAATCTGCGCCGGGCTCTGTTTCCCAGGTTAGGGAAGTGGCGCATCAGTTTCTTCTCCTCGCCAAGAACCGCACAATTCCGGTTTTCCTCATTGGCCACATCACGAAAGACGGCTCGATAGCAGGACCAAAGGCTCTTGAACACATTGTGGATACGGTTCTCTACTTTGAAGGGGAACGACATCACAATCATCGCATCGTGCGCGCCACCAAGAACCGATTCGGGGCTGCCAACGAAGTGGGGATATTTGAGATGACGGCTTCCGGGCTGGTACCAGTGGCAAATCCTTCGCAGATGTTTCTGGCCGAGCGTCCGCATGACGTGGCGGGTTCAGTAGTAACCGCCTGCATGGAGGGTACGCGGCCGCTACTGGTGGAAATTCAGGCGCTAGTCTCGGGAAACCGATACGGCAGCGGGAGACGCGTGACCCAGGGAGTAGATCAAAACAGGGTGGCTCTGCTGATTGCGATGCTCGAAAAACGGCTGGGCTTACAGATGCCAGGCGATGATGTTTTTGTAAACATCGCGGGTGGGCTCGAGGTCAGGGAACCGGCAGTAGATCTTGGAGTGGTGGTGGCGATGACTTCAAGCCTTAGAAACCTGCCCGTCGATCCACATACAGCAGTTTTTGGTGAAGTGGGTCTAACGGGCGAAGTGCGTGGAACAACGCAAGCGGGCGTCCGAGCGCGGGAGGCGCAAGCGCTCGGCTTTACCAAGATTCTGGTTCCCGGCTCGAACGTTTCTGGCCTGGAACGACTACTGAATGTCAAAGTGGTGGGGGTTCGCACTGTAGAAGAGGCGTTGGAAGAACTGTTTTGAGCCGGCAGTTAGTGATCCTCTGAAATTTTGATCACGGGCAACTGATTCTGGCTCAAGAGAGCGTTTAAAGCTTGGATATCTTTCTCCCTGAACATAGTCCAGTTAGCCAATAGCTTTTCCAGAAGCTCCTGATAGATTGCAAGTGCGCTCACGGCCTGGGTTGTGGGCGCGGAGTCAGCGCTATCCGTCGCAGTGAGCAGGGAACTAAGGGCGTTGTTAATGGCTGAAAAGCTCAACTCAGACGAAGGTGGAAACGCGGTGGTGCTCCAATTAGCTCTTGTACGCGAGCGTCGAGCGCCCCGACGGAAGTGGAAAGTTCCTTCAGATCGGGTCGCACTGCCAGCCGCGTTTGTAAGTCCTTGAATTGTCCGCGGAACATCTTGCCCTCTACCCTCAGTCTTACTTGATAACTACCGGGCAGAACCAGTGGACCCTCGGGTAGCATGATCGCATCTTCACCATAAACAGCCGCTATGCTGTAAAAGTACCGGACTGCTCTGGGCCTTTCATAGCGCATGTCCCACACTAGCCGGTTTAGACCTGGGTTTGTGGTAAGCGGAGCAGGCGGGCGCATCCAATAGGTTGGAAAAGGCTGGTTGTCCTCAACTCCTCGCCGCTTGTCGTTACTTGAAAATCTTCTGATCAGTTTACCGGCGTTGTCGAGTATCTCGAGCGTGACCTCTGATTGCGGTTTTGACTTCAAATTGTAGTAGATGATGGCACCCGCGGGCGGGTTCTGGCCGGCTGGCTTTTCCGGTGGCAGCGGCGCGTCTCGAGATTCGTTCAACTTTGATTTTTTGACATTCCTTTTGGCGGTTCTCTAGTGATAGTTTTACATCACCGCACGGGCCGAAGAAACTCCGCATGAGCCAATGCGTGGCTTGTCGAAAGTGAATTTTAGGTTCGCGTTTTTCAGAACGCTCAAGGTAAAGGAGTCTACTCGAATGTTCAAGACGTATTGCACGTCTGGCTCTTCCCGCATCATCTGGCTGATCTTCTTTCTCGGGTTTCTCTCTCCGGCGGCGCTGGCCCAGCAAAGGCAACCTGCCCCAACGGCAACACCAGCAGCCGGTGAGTCTGAACCGCCAAAAGCGTTACAGTGGCGGCTCATTGGTCCTTATCGCGGCGGTCGGTCGACCGCAGTTGCCGGGGTGGCCGCTCAGCCAATGGTCTTCTATTTTGGCGCCACTGGCGGTGGTGTCTGGAAAACTATTGACGGCGGCATTAATTGGGAACCAGTTAGTGACGGTTCCGTTTATGGCACGGGCTCCGTCGGCGCAATTGGTCTTTCCGACTCTGATCCGAATACGATTTACGTGGGCATGGGAGAGTCACCAATTCGCGGTAACGTATCCCACGGTGACGGGGTTTACAAATCTACAGACGCCGGCAAGACCTGGAAGCGAGTGGGCCTTGAAGACACGCGCCAGATCTCTCGAGTGCGGGTCCACCCAAAAAATTCGGACATCGTGTATGTTGCAGCGCAGGGCCACGTGTGGGCCCCTAATGAGCAACGAGGTGTTTTTCGGTCTCGAGACGGTGGCAAAACTTGGGAAAAGATTCTTTACAGAGGGGACAAAGCCGGGGCGTGTGACCTGATTCTCGATCCAAATAATTCGAACATCCTGTACGCGGCACTGTGGGAGGTTTATCGCAAGCCATGGACGCTCGAAAGTGGGGGAACCACAAGCGGCATCTTTAAATCAACTGATGGCGGCGATACCTGGACAGACATCTCACGCAACCAGGGTATGCCGAAGGGCCTGATTGGTATTAGCGGTCTCGCGGTCTCTCCGGCCGATTCGGATCGAGTTTGGGCGATAATCGAGGCCGAAGACGGTGGCGTGTTCCGCTCCGAGAATGGCGGCAAAACGTGGACGCGTGTCAACGATGAGCGTCGGCTGCGGCAACGCGCGTGGTATTACACGCGCATCTATGCTGATCCAAAAAGTATCGATACGGTCTACGTTCTCAACACTGGCTTCTATAAATCCAATGATGGAGGAAAGACTTATGCCAACATTCGCGTTCCTCATGGAGACAATCACGACCTTTGGATTGCTGCGGACGATCCTAATCGAATGATCAATAGTAACGACGGTGGGGCTAACGTCTCCTTCAACGGCGGCAATAGCTGGACAGAACAGGACCAACCCACAGCCCAGTTTTACCGGGTGACGGTGGACAATGATTTCCCCTACAACATTTATGGCGCGCAGCAGGACAACTCCACAGTACGTATCCCCAGCCGGACCACGGAAGCCGGCATTACTGAACGGGAGTGGTTTGATGTTGGCGGCGGCGAGTCTGGGTGGATAGCGCCCTCGCCAAAACACTCGCTGGTCGTTTTTGCTGGCTCGTACGGCGGATTGCTGACTCGTTATGATCATCATACGGGTCAGCTCAGAGACGTCTCACCTTATCCTAACAACCCCATGGGGGGAGGCGCAGACGCTTTGAAATATCGATTCCAGTGGAATTATCCGATTCTATTTTCCGCACACGATCCTGAGATACTTTACGCCGCCGCGAACGTTCTCTTCCGCTCGACAAACGAAGGTCAGAGCTGGCAGGCGATCAGCCCCGATCTGACGCGCAATGATAAGTCTAAACAGATAGCTTCGGGTGGGCCAATCACCAAAGACAATACCAGCGTGGAGTATTACTGCACGATCTTCACGGTCATGGAGTCGCCGCTCGAAAAGGGCCTGATCTGGACCGGGTCGGATGATGGGCTTGTGTACCTTACGCGTGATAACGGTAACACCTGGCAAAATGTCACCCCGCCGAAGAGCATCATGCCCGAATGGATCCAAATCAATTCCATTGAGGCCTCGCCGAACAATCCGGCGACGGCATATGTGGCCGCAACGATGTACAAATGGGACGATAACCGCCCGTACCTCTACAAGACGAGCGATTACGGCAAGACGTGGAAGAAGATCATAACCGGCATCCCCGAGGGCGCCTTCACCCGTGTAGTTCGCGAAGATCCCAATAGGAGAGGTGTGCTCTACGCGGGCACGGAAACCGGAGTTTTCGTTTCTTTTGATGACGGTGAGCACTGGGAGTCGATGCAACTCAATCTTCCTGTCGTTCCCATTACCGATCTGGCAGTTCAAAAGCGGGAGAAGGATCTGATAGCGGCGACGCAAGGCCGGTCATTCTGGGTGTTTGATGACCTCTCATTGATCCATCAGTTGGGGCCTGGGCTGAAAACTGTTCCTGACACGAAACTGTTCGCACCGGAAGATACTTACCGTCTTCCGGGTGGAGGCGGATTCCAATTGCCGCCAAATGCTACGATTGGGAAGAATCCGCCCAATGGTGTCGTAGTTTATTATTCACTAAAAGCGAAGCCGGCGAGTGATGTAGTCCTTGAATTTCTTGATTCGAGTAGCAAATTAATTCGAAAGATTACTGGAAAAACTCCAGTGACCCGGCCGACCCCAGTGCCCGGCGCGGCGCAAGCCCAAACAACAACGCCACAGCCACAGGCACCTTCGGGAGAAGAGACGGAGACTTTTGGCGCTGGCGGTCCACCCGCGCGCGTAACAACCGAGGTAGGTCTGAACCGTTTTGTTTGGGACATGCGCTATGCAGATGCTGTACGTTTCCCCGGGATGGTTCTTTGGGCTGGTGAAACGCGAGGGCCACGCATTGCTCCGGGAAGTTATCAAGTAAGGCTGACCGTCGATGGGAAGACTTTTACGCAGGATTTTAGTGTCAAGCCGGATCCGCGGCTTGCGACCAGTATGAGCGATTACGGTAAACAGCTCGACTTGGCATTAAAGATCCGCGACAAGCTCTCCGAAACCCACAACGCCATCATCCAGATACGTGACGTCCGCAAGCAAATTGACGATCTGTTAAAGCGCTGGAAGGACCAGGCAAACTTCAAAGTGATCAATGATTCAGCTAACGCTTTGAGTAAAAGCCTGACCGAGATTGAAGAGACCTTGTACCAGACAAAGAACCAGAGCAGCCAGGATCCACTTAACTTTCCCATCCGGCTCAACAACAAGTTGGCGTCGCTGGGAGGAACTATCTCGCGTGCTGATTCTCCCCCGACTGATCAATCGTACGCAGTTTATGACGAACTTGTATCTCAGATTGATGCACAGCTTCAGAAGTTGGCGCAAATAGTAAAAACCGACTTGCCAGCTTTCAATCAACTGGTGAAAGACCAAAGCGTTCCGGCCATTGTCGTTAAACCGCCCACACCGCCAAGTCAGTAGGCTCGGTTCCAGACTGGACGTGTGGTCCAGGTAGGCGATGCCATGGTGCTGACCACATCGATGTGAGAATGTTTACGACCTACACGATCCATGAATGAGGTGCTCTAAGAAACGATGCCGACTTTCATTGACGTCTGTCACACTATTCACGACGGCATGATCACATACAATGGTCTGCCTGCACCGAAGATCTCAGACTATCTTAGTCGTGAACAGTCACGCTCGCATTATGATTCGGGAACTGAGTTTCAGATAGGCAGCATTCAGATGGTCGCCAATACAGGCACCTACCTCGACAGCCCTTTTCATAGATACGTTAATGGTGAGGACTTGGCAGACTTGGAATTGGCTTCACTCGCCAATCTCGAGGGATCTGTTTTACGTTGTTCCGGTAGCCCGGAACGTGGAATAACAGCGCAGAGAATCGAACTCCTGACTAGACAGAATCCAACGCTGAGTCTGGAGGGCAAGGCCGTCCTCTTCCACACGGGTTGGGACCGGCATTGGCGCACCGAAAAATATTGGGAAGGAACGCACCCCTTCCTGACAGCAGAGGTTGCCGAACTCCTCGCTAATAGGGAAGTGCGGCTCGTCGGCATCGACTCATATAACATTGATGACATCCGGGACGGACAACGGCCAGTTCATTCGATCCTCTTGGCCCGAGGCATCCCAATTGTCGAGCACCTGTGTGGCCTTAACGAACTTCCCGACTCCGGCTTCCGCTTTTTCGCAGTGCCGCCGAAGGTAAAGGGTTTCGGGAGCTTTCCAGTGCGAGCGTTCGCCATAGTTGGCTAGGAGCAGCCTGACGGGAAGTTAAGATGATGTCGTAACTGGGAGGTGGAAAACGCCTAGTTTCAAAAGGTTTTTGGTGACTGGCAGGTTAGCGGCATGCTAAGATTGGCCCCATCATGCACGCCGACGTCATCATTGTCCGGCTGGTTTTCACTGCAATTTTGGTGGCAGCAGGTTATGTCCTCCGACCCGTGGCCGGTGACCCTTGGATTTCTGCCGGCGTCGGCGCGCTGATTGCCATCTCTATCATTCTGTTCGAACTCAGGATTCGGCGAGCGACATTGAAGACCCTTATCGGGGCTGCCGTCGGCTCGATTATGGGAATCGTGGGCGCGTACCTGATCGGTTCATTAATTAGCCGTCAGGAATCGATGGCCGTAGCGCCGGAGGTCAAGACGTTCTTGACTCTGGCTCTCACGTTTTTCATGGCCTACGTCGGGTTAATGGTCGGAGCCGCGAAGGGCGACTATCTGGAGCTTTCTGCCCTGGGCGGCATCTTCAGCGACAAGGCCTCTCGGCGCGACCTGAAAATTCTGGATACGTCCGTAATCATAGACGGCCGGATCGCGGACGTTGCCGAAACTGGATTTCTCACCGGTTCCCTTATCATTCCTCAATTCATCCTTCGCGAACTCCAGCAGGTTGCCGATTCCCCTGACTCCTCGAAACGGCAGCGCGGCCGGCGGGGCCTGGATATGCTTAACCGGCTCCAGAACAACAGTTCCCTGGACATACAGATTGTTGAGACTGACTTCCCGTCGGTGCGCGAGGTCGACCTGAAACTGATCGAGCTGGGGAAACAACTCGATGCAGTGATCGTGACCAACGATTTCAATCTTAACAAAGTGGCCCAACTCCGTGGCGTGAATGTACTGAATATTAACGAGTTAGCCAACGCCTTGAAGCCGGTTGTATTGCCCGGCGAAGCAATGCGTGTTTTCATTCTTAAAGAAGGCAAAGAGTATAACCAGGGCGTTGCCTATCTTGATGATGGCACCATGGTGGTAGTGGATAACGCTCGACGCCTGATCGGCAAGAATGCCGACATCGCAGTAACGAGCGTGCTACAGACCACTGCGGGCAAGATGATTTTTGGCCGGCTTTGGGATGATTCTGAGAATGGTGGACCAAACGGGGAACAGCGAACCAACGGCGCGAGCCGCCGGCCCCGCGAATCACGAACTGGGCAGGTGCGCCTCGCAGATCAAGAACCGATTACTGAATCGTAATACGTTCTGACCTTTGATCTTTGTACTTTGAGCTTTGTACTTGGTTCATTGGAGGAAACTACAAAGCACAAAGTTCAAAGCACAAAGTTCAAGTTCAAATTATGAACGTAGCGATCATTGCGGCTGCTGGTCAGGGCAGCCGGATGGGCGGCAAGCGAGCCAAGCAATTCCTCGAACTTGCCGGAATTCCAGTCATATTCCACACGCTTAGACCCTTCGAGCAGTGTGAGGTAATTCAAGAAATCATTGTAGTTGTGCCGGCCCCGGAAGTTGCTGGTTTTCTTTCCCGTGCAGGCAAGCGCCCACTCCGAAAGGTCACGAGAGTGGTTCCTGGGGGTGCTACCCGCGCTGAATCTGTGCAGCGAGGGTTGCAGGCAGTGCTTGGTGCTACCGCCGGCGTTATTGCGGTGCATGATGGCGTGCGTCCTTTCGTCACTCCTGACGAAATTGCCCGAACTGTCAGGGCTGCGGAGGAGAGTGAGGCGGCGATTCTGGTGGCGCCGGTTACCGACACGATTAAAGAGGTCAGTGAGGGAAAAGTTATCCGAACCATGCCCCGGTCACAGCTGCGACGCGCGCTCACACCACAATGTTTTCGTTATGACCTGCTGCGTCGGGCTTACGACAAGGTTGATATTTCAGATCCGGAATTAACGGATGACAGTTTCCTGGTCGAGCGGTTGGGTGTAAAAGTTGTGACCGTTGCGGGTAGTGCCCTCAATATCAAAATAACTACGCCTTCGGATCTGGTACTGGCAGAAGCGTTGCTAAAGGAGTCAGTGGTCAGTAGTCAGTAGTCAATTGCCAGATGTCAGTTCTGTGCAATGGTTTCGGTTCAGGAATTGCTGACAACTACTGATCAGTAACAATTGACCGATTGACAACTGACCACTGACAATATCGAAATGTTTCGCATCGGCATTGGCAATGATACGCACCGGTTAGTGGAAGGCCGGCCCCTGATTCTTGGTGGTGTCCACGTTGCAGCGGAACGCGGCGGGGAGGGCCACTCTGACGCAGACGCGCTTTGTCATGCCATCGGTGATGCTATTCTCGGAGCGCTCTGCGAAGGGGATCTCGGAGTACACTTTCCCGATAATGATCCTCAGTGGAAAGACTACGACAGCCTCCAGTTGCTCTCGCGGGTAATGTGGCTTACCCGCGAGCGTGGCCTGCACATTATCAACGTTGACGCCACGGTCATGCTCGAAGAGCCGAAGCTCAGACCCTACGTGTTATCGATGCGAGAAAACATTGCGGAAGTTTTGGGTGTGGACCTTGCCTGCGTGAATGTAAAGGCGAAAACGGCAGAAGGGCTCGATGCGGTCGGCACGGGCCTCGCAGTAAGCGCCCAGGCCATAGTGCTGGTGGCCGCCAACTGAGGGACACATTGATACCGCAGGACGTGATTAGAAAGAAGCGCGATGGTGAAGCGCTCTCGGCTGAGGAGATAGAGTTTTTTGTAAAGGGAGTAACCAGCGGTGATATTGCCGATTACCAAACTAGCGCCCTGCTAATGGCCATCTATCTACAGGGGATGAACTCCCTGGAGCAACAGATGCTCACTGAGGCGATGCTTCAGTCAGGCAGCATCCTCGACTTTTCCGATATCCCGAAACCCAAGGCAGATAAACACTCGACTGGTGGAGTAGGTGATAAAACCTCACTACTCATAGCGCCTTTGGTGGCGTCGTGCGGGGTTTGCGTTCCAATGATCTCCGGTCGCGGTCTCGGTCATACGGGCGGCACCCTAGACAAACTGGAATCAATTCCGGGTTACCGGGTAAATCTGTCGTCACCTGAATTCAAAGACGTCCTTGATCGGGTCGGCTATGCGATGGCCGGACAGACCGCAGAACTGGCGCCGGCCGACAAAAAGTTATACGCGCTCCGAGACGCCACCGCCACGATCGAAGCGATCCCACTCATCGTGGCTTCGATCATCTCCAAAAAAGGGGCCGCTGGTTTGGATGCAATGGTCATCGATGTAAAGGTTGGTTCCGGAGCTTTCATGCGGAACCCGACCCAGGCCCTTGAACTGGCCCATTCTCTGGTTAGCACCGGCAATTCATGTGGTATTCGCACAAGAGCGCTTTTAACCGACATGAATCAGCCGCTCGGCTGCTCAGTGGGCAACTCGCTCGAGGTAAAGGAGTGCGTAGAGATCTTGCGTGGCAAGTTTCAGGAAGGCGCGCGACCAGTGCTCGAACTCTCTCTTGAACTGGCTGCCCACATGTTAGTGCTTGCCCAGACCGACAATTCAATTTCAGCAGCAAGCGACCGATTACAGCAAGTACTCCGGTCTGGCAAAGCGCTCGAGTGTTTTCGGAAGAATATTGAAGCACAGGGAGGCGACCCGCGGGTTGCTGATGACCCAGAAGCCTTTCTGCCCTTGGTGCGTCAATCCTTTCCCATAAAGTCTCCTCGCTCTGGTTTTGTCGCCGAGATAAATACCATGGAGATTGGGCACGCCGTCGCGGCTATCGGCGGTGGGCGTGTACGCATCGAAGATGCGATTGATCCGACAGTCGGTTTCGTTTCTGAAGTCAAACTTGGAGAGAAGGTCGGAGGGGGACAGGTGCTCGGCGTCGTCTACTGCCGTGACGAGAACAAGCGCCGCGAGGCTGGGAACAGGATCGGCGCGGCTTACGTGATAGCCGATACTCCCGTTGAAATACCTCAACTCGTAAAGGACGTAATAAACGAATGAAGCTGGCAATTTGGAGTCTGCTGCTCGCGGTGTGCCTGGTAGCAATATTTGCATCTGCATGCAACCGCCAGACCTATGGCGCTGATGACAAAACAAAGGTGCACGTAGGGATTGTGTTCGATATTGGCGGAAAGGATGATCGGTCGTTCAACGCTGCCGCCTGGCAGGGTGTAAAGCGGGCCGCTAAGGACTTTCCGATCGTGCTGCGCGACATTGAACCTGGCAATCCAACATCGATTGAACCCTCCATGCGGGCTTTTGCAGAGCGCCGGTACGACCTCATCATCGGCGTGGGTTTCGCGCAGGCACCCATAATGGAGCAGGTGGCCAAAGAGTATCCGAACATACATTTTGCCATCATTGATGGAGTCAGCGAATTACCCAACGTCGCCTCGCTAATCTTCAAAGAACATGAAGGTTCGTATCTCGTCGGGATTCTGGCCGCAAAGACTACGCGTACCGGAACCCTCGGGTTCGTAGGCGGCATGGACATTCCGCTAATCCATCGATTTGAGGTTGGCTACGAAGAAGGTGCGCGTTCGGTCAACCCCAACATCCGCATAGTCCAAAATTATGTAGGCGTGACCGACAGCGCCTGGAACAATCCTGGTAAGGGGAAGGAACTGGCGCTGGCTCAAATCGGCAAAGGGGCCGACGTGCTTTTCACGGCCGCAGGCAATTCTGGTCTGGGAGCGTTCGATGCTGTTGAGCAGCAGGGAAAGCAAAATGGACGCGCTACGCACTTTGTTATCGGTGTGGATTCGAATCAGAACATGGTAAAGCCAGGCTTTGTGCTTACCAGCATGGTCAAGCGTGTAGATAACGCCGTCTATTCAATTGTTCAGGACGTGGTAAATAGAAAATTCCAGGCCGGCTTCCACATCTATGGACTGGATAAGGACGGCGTTGGCTACGCCTTTGATGAATACAACAAAAACCTCCTGTCTCCGGAAGCAATCAGCGAAGCAGAAGAAGCCAAGAGAAAGATTATCGCGGGCGAGATTAAGGTAACGGATGCTATGGGAAAGTAATAGTACCTATAAGACCTATAAGACTTCTAAGACCTTGCTTCAATTAAGAAACATAACTAAACATTTTGGCGCGGTGGTTGCCAACGATCAGGTTAATATCAAAGTAGAACCTGCGACGATCCATGCCATCGTGGGCGAGAATGGCGCTGGCAAATCCACCGCCATGCGCATCGCCTACGGCTTCTATACAGCCGACAGCGGCGAAATTGTTATTGACGGCAAGGTCCGAGATATCAAAAACCCGCACGATGCCATCGCCCTTGGTGTGGGCATGGTTCATCAGCACTTCATGCTGGTCGATACGATGACCGTTGCCGAGAATATTATTCTGGGAGCCGAACCGGGCAATCAAACGGCTTTGGACTTGTCCAGGGCCAAGGCTGAGATTCGTAAACTCTCGGAAGAATTCAAGCTCGCAGTAAATCCGAATTCGCTTATTGAAAATCTCTCTGTGGGCCAGCAGCAGCGTGTAGAGTTGTTGAAGGCGCTTTATCGGCATGCCCGACTGCTGATCCTGGATGAGCCAACCGCGGTGCTGACGCCGCAGGAAGTGGAAGAATTCTTTGCAATTCTCCGGCGCATGCGTGAGCAGGGAAAGACCGTAATCATCATTACCCACAAACTTTCCGAAGTGTTGGCAATCTCCGATGAAGTTACAGTTATGCGGGACGGGAAAGTGGTAGGTCGCTTGCCAACGCAAAAGACAGATGCTGCCGAGCTGGCACGTCTTATGGTCGGCCGTGAAGTGTTGTTGCGGGTCGAAAAAGAGGATGCCAAAGTTGGTTCAATCGAACTGCAGGTGAAAGACTTGTCGGTCACGGCAGCGGACGGCGCGAAGAGAGTAAATCAAGTTTCCTTTGAGGTGCGCCGCGGCGAGATCGTCGGAATAGCCGGTGTTGAAGGCAACGGGCAGACCGAACTCATAGAAGCCCTGGCAGGTCTGGTGGAGCCGGCTCGCATCTCCGGCCAAATCCGATTTGAGGACAAGAACATTACTCGCTTCAATGCCCGGTCGCGGAGGGAACTGGCCATTGCGCACATTCCCGAGGATCGACACCGGCGCGGCCTACTGCTCGACTTCACACTCGAGGAAAATTCTATTCTCGGCGTGCATTATCGCGAACCTATCGTCGCCTACGCAGGACATGTTTTTTTGGACCAGGAAGAAATGCGTAGCCGGGCGATGGAGATTCTTGAAGGATTTGATGTGCGTCCGGCTAATCCCGAACTCCCTGCTCGTTCACTATCGGGGGGGAATCAACAGAAGTTGATCATTGGACGCGAGTTTGTGCTGCACCCGAGACTCTTGCTGGTCTCGCAACCGACAAGAGGTGTAGATATTGGTGCCATTGAGTTCATTCATCGGCGACTAGTGCAGTTGCGCGATGGTGGTTGCGCCGTCTTGCTGGTGTCGGCTGAGTTGGAAGAAGTGACAAGCCTTTCCGATCGGCTGTTGATAATCCATCAAGGCCGCATCGTAGGCGAGGTGGATCCAAAGATCGCCACAGTGGAAGAGATCGGATTGCTGATGACTAGAGGGCATTAATTATTTAATGAACCTTCTGCGCCAACTCCTCTTTCCCATGATTGCTGTCGCCGCCGCCTTCCTCGTTGGCGGCATCATGGTTCTCATAGTGGGTGATAGTCCTTTCGAAGCTTACAGACTGCTGTTGGGGAGTGCGCTTTCGTGGCCGGATGGAATTGGCTACACACTCTTTTATGCAACACCGCTGATCTTCACAGGACTCGCGGTGCTTGTTGCCCTTCGTTGTGGTTTGCTGAATATAGGCGCGGAGGGCCAGCTTTACACTGCGGCCTTTGCAACGGCCTGGGTCGGTATCAAACTTGCGGCTTTCCCGTCACTTTTACTGGTACTGTTGTGTTGTTTAACGGCGATTGTGGTTGGCGGTTTATGGGGTGCAATCCCTGGAGTGCTCAAGGCGCGCTTTGGCTCACACGAAGTAATTAATACGATCATGCTCAATTTCGTGGCTGTTGCGCTGGTTAGTTACTTTACGCAGTATTACTACAAAATTCCGGGAGACCCGATTCTCCAGACGGTGCCAGTAAGCGGTGGAGCCCACATCGCGCGTCTGGGCAAATTTATTCCCGGACTCCCCGAGCGGATTCCGCTGAATCTTGCTTTCATAATGGCATTACTTGCTTGCGGCTTCGTATACCTCTTTCTCTGGCGAACCAAATGGGGGTACGAGATCCGCGCAACCGGGGCCAACCCTACCGCGGCAGAATACGGGGGTATCTCAGTTCGTAAACAGATTATTCTGGCAATGGCTGTCTCAGGCGCCCTCGCCGGCATGGTCGGCATTAACGAGGTGTTGGGTTACCGCTATCGTTATTACGATGGCTTTTCCGCCAACTATGGATTCACCGGAATCGCGGTGGCCCTGCTGGGCCGGAACCATCCAGCGGGTGTTCTATTGTCGGCAATTCTCTTTGGCATGTTGATTAGAGGCGGCATCTTTGTTGACGCCTTTACCAACAATGTGACCAAGGATTTGGTTGATGTTCTGCAGGGCATGGTAATTCTTTTCGTCGCAGCTGAAGCTCTCTTCCGAGGTCCATTTGGCCGATTTGGCCTACTCAAACGCTCCAAGGTGTAAGCAAATGAAAGACCTCTTCACAATCGCCCTGGTCTGGTCAACCATTCGATTGGCTACGCCGCTGGTACTGGCGGCTCTGGGCGGCCTGTTTTCGGAACGTTCAGGAATTATCAATATCGCGCTCGAAGGGAAAATGCTTGCAGGGGCTTTTACGGCTGCTGCGGTTACGTATGCGGCTGATGCCAAACTCGGTCTCGGCCCAGCAAGTCCCTGGTTGGGATTGTTAGCCGGCATGGGAGCAGGTCTGTTGATTGCGATCATCTATGCCGTGGTTTGCATACGCTACAAGGCGGACCAGGTCGTGAGTGGCACTGCAATCAACATTCTCATGCTGGGCGTACCCGGTTTTCTGAGTGGCGCGTTCTTCTTATCTTCCGGTTCCACACCGCAAATACCCAAAGAGCAGCTAATACCGACCACTCCTATCATGATTGCTTTGGCACTGGTCCCGATTACGTGGTACGTCTTATATCGAACTCCGTTTGGTCTCCGCTTACGCTCGGTAGGTGAGAATCCCGAAGCCGCGGACGCGGCCGGGGTGAGCGTCGCCCGAATGCGCTATGCCGGAGTGCTACTCGCCGGAGTGCTGGCGGGGATTGGAGGGGCCTATCTGTCGATCGGCCAATCATCACTCTTCACCAGAAACATGACTTCCGGGAGAGGCTTTATTGCGTTGGCTGCACTGATCTTCGGCAAATGGCGGCCGGTACAGACAATGCTCGCGTGCCTGCTTTTTGGCTTTACCGAAGCCATCTCGATTCAAATGCAGGGAGTCGTAAAATTTGGGGGTGAAGACATTCCCGTGCAGTTTATCCAGATGGTACCCTACTTGTTGACGATCATTGTGCTGGCCGGCTTCATCGGATCCTCGCGTCCGCCGCGATCGTTGGGGATTCCCTATGAGAAGGAGAAGTAGTGTAGGGCAAGCTGTTAGCTTTCGACAGTTTAAGTCTGACGCAAACTCACTTACATAAGAAGACTTCTTGCGCCAGGGTGGCTAAACTAGACAATCATGTTTGAAGGATCCGCGGTCTCAAATATCTACGCACGGGCTGAACATGCGGCTCGCACTATTCGCTCTCGCGCCAGCGAGGAAGCGCGCATAGCCGTAGTACTAGGCAGCGGTCTGGGCGGTTTTGCTGACGAATTCGAGGACGCAACAGCAATCCCCTACAGCGAGATTCCGGGCTTTGTGCCCTCTACGGCTGAAGGGCACGCAGGCCGTCTGGTCATCGGCCAGGTTAACCAGGTTCCGGTGATTGCAATGCAGGGCCGGCTTCACTTCTATGAAGGCTATTCACTGGAGGAAGTCACGTTCCCGATTAGAACCTTGAAACTCCTGGGCACGAAGACAATTGTCTTGACCAATGCGGCAGGCGGTATAAATGTCGAACTGACGCAGGGAGCGTTGATGGTTATCAGTGATCACCTCAATTTGATGGGCCTGAATCCATTGCGCGGCCCAAACGATGAACGGTTTGGCGTGCGCTTCCCCGATATGTCCGAGGTTTACTCCCGTGAGTTGCAGGAGATGGCTGTTCAGGAGGCGCGGGCGATGGGCGTCGAAGTGCGACGAGGGATCTATGCCGCCTTGCCAGGCCCCAGTTATGAGACGCCGGCCGAGATCCATATGTTACGTACCTTCGGAGCGGATGCTGTAGGCATGAGCACGGTCCCCGAAGCGATTGTCGCACGTCAGATGGGAATGAATGTTCTCGGCCTCTCCTGCATTACCAACATGGCGGCAGGCATCAGTGATCAGCCCATCAACCATGAGGAGGTCATGGAAACTGGCGAGCGCGTAAGAACCACCTTCACGCAGTTGCTGCGACGGTTGATTGCAAGGTTGCAGACATGAATTGCGGATTGCGAATTGCGGATTCCGGATTGCGCGGCTGTCGCTTAAGACAAAATTCGCAATTCGCAATCCGCAATTCAGTTACAACTGTTTCAAGAGGCGAACTGCTTGAGCATGATCATCGGCATCAGTGGCGGCACCGGCTCGGGTAAGACGACCGTTGCGAACCGGATTCTCGAGACGGTGGAGAAGAGCGAAGTAGTCTTTATTCAACAGGATTCGTACTATCGCAATCTTAAGGATCTGCCGCTGGATTATCGCCAGGTCGCCAATTTCGACCATCCTGACGCACTGGATAATGAGCTGTTAGTTAATCACATTCGCAAGCTGAAGGCAGGTGAATTCATTGAACTGCCTGTTTATGACTTCAAGACGCATACGCGGCTCTCGGAAACACGTCTGGTGGAACCAAAACCGATTGTCATCGTCGAAGGCATTCTCATCTTCGCGGATCCGCGCCTGCTTGAACAGATGGATATCAAGGTTTTTGTTGACACGCCTGACGACATTCGGTTCATTCGGCGCCTACGACGGGACATCGCCGAACGCGCCCGCACTGTTGAATCAGTGATCGAACAATACATCGCTACGGTGCGTCCAATGCATATGCAGTTTGTAGAACCGTCGAAACGTTACGCCGACGTGATCATTCCGGAAGGTGGGCATAATTTTGTGAGTATCGATCTGCTGAGCGGAAAAATACGAGAGAGGCTGGCCAATAGCTTAAGTCCCGCAGGAGTTCGACATTGAACGTGGAAACTTTCCAGCCGGTAATCGACGCCGCCATTGGTGCTCGTTTGCAGTCGGTGGCCCCGTTCTCACGATTCCTGGTGGGTGCGGCCCTCAGAGCGGAAAACGGTAAGGTGTACACCGGGTGCAATGTCGAAAGTGCCAGTTATGGTCTTACTGTTTGTGCAGAGCGGGTGGCAATATGGAAGGCACTATCCGAAGGCGAGAGACAGTTTACGGAACTGGCTGTTGTGGCTGATACGGAGAACCTGACCCCGCCTTGTGGCACTTGCCGCCAGATCATTTGGGAATTTTGCAAGAACGCAACGATTGTGCTTGCTAATCTTCACGGGCGCACCGAGATAGTTTCAATTCAGGATCTGTTACCACGCGCCTTTGATGCGCGTTTCCTAACGCTGTAGAGGCGGCACTCCGTGGCCGCCCCATGGTGGATATTGTCCCAATCGACGAAAGTGGGGCGGCCACGGAGTGCCGCCCCTACACATTATGAACGGGTTTCCACATGTCCAGATATCTTCCCTTTCTGCTTCTAGTCTCCCTAATGGTCAATAGCTTTCCACCTTCAGACGCCCGGGCCCAGCAGAGGCGTACACTTGTGGATCTTCTTGTGCTAGGCGGCACAGTAATCACCATGGATCCGCAGCGGCGAGTCGTTACCGACGGAGCCGTCGCTATCAAAGGCCGGGAGATCCTGGCTGTGGATGGTCGAAGGGAAATCGAGAGTAAATACAAAGGAAGAAGGACCATAAATGCTGGGGGCCGGCTGGTCATTCCCGGACTCATTAATGGCCACACTCATGTTCCGATGACACTCTTTCGTGGCCTTGCCGACGATCTTGATCTGCAGGAGTGGCTCACGAAATATATCTTTCCCGCCGAAGCAAAAAATGTCACCGAAGAATTTGTTCGTGCCGGTACACGCCTGGGGCTGGCTGAGATGATCCGTGGAGGAACCACGACCTACTGCGATATGTACTATTTCGAGGACGCAATCGCCGATGAGACTGCTAAAGCAGGCATGCGGGCCGTACTGGGGGAGACAGTCATCGACTTCCCGGTCGCTGATAACAAGACCAACGCCGAAGCCATGGCATATGTTGAAAAGTTTGTCACGCGCTGGAAAGGCCACGAACTGATCACAGCGGCCATCGCTCCCCATGCGCCTTATACAGTTTCGGAAGACCACCTGAAGGCAGCGCGAGATTTCGCCGAGCGCACGGGGTCTCCAATCGTTACCCATATCTCAGAGACAAAAAGGGAGGTAGACGACAGCATCAAAGACAAGGGCGCCACCCCAGTAGATTATCTGGAGCGAATCGGCTTCCTCGGTCCCAACGTGATTGCCGCGCACGTCGTTTGGCCCACCGGCGACGAACTCGGCATTCTCAAACGACGAGGCGTGGGTGTCATTCACAACCCGCAATCAAATATGAAACTTGCTGCCGGTGTGGCGCCGGTACCAAAGATGTTGGCTGAAGATGTTCACCTGGGTCTGGGAACGGACGGCGCTGCTTCAAACAATGATTTGAACATGTGGGAAGAGATGGATACGGTAGCTAAACTGCATAAGGTCTTCAGCGGTGATCCTAAGGTGATCTCCGCCCAGCAGGCCTTTGAGTTGGCTACAATTCGCGGAGCGCGGGCGCTACACCTCGAGAAGGAGATCGGTTCTATTGAGAAAGGGAAACGTGCTGATCTCGTAATTGTCGAACGCGATTCGCTTAATCAAATTCCCCTCTACAACATTTATTCAGATCTTGTCTATGCGACTAAGGCCGCTGATGTCGAGACCGTAATAATCAATGGCCAGATTGTCATGCGCAATCGCCGGCTGTTGACCCTGGATGAGCCGACCATCAAACAAAAGGCTCGCACCTTCCGGGAACGCATTCTGCAAAGCCTGGGCTCAACATCTTCGAAGTAAAAACGTGGTGGTAAGTTGGGTGATGAAAGCCGTTGAGCTGCTATCGAGAGCGACGGCGGGCGCCTTGCCCTTTTCATTTGAGAGGTTTAACCCCTTCAAAAGAGTGCAGATCACAACCGACGAAATGAGTACTTGCCACACAGGCAACAACAGACCATAATAAGAGCGTCGAATTGGAGTTGTCCTTTAAGCGAGCAGTCAACGCTCGCTTTTGCTTTTCTCGGAGTCATGATAGTGAGCGGAAACGGTCTCTCAGGCGTTAAGTCAAGTGCCAGCAAGTTCTTACTCATATTTCTTCTTCTCATTTTTTCGGTCGAAGTAAGCCCGCAAGCCACGCCCGTACGGGCACAATCTCCTCCCCAGCCAATTCCCGCAACGCCGCAACCAACTCCGGTTATTATTCAAACTGATAATCCTAATCCCGACTCCGAGCCGACGCCGCAGCCAGATAGGGGCGCCGCTGGTGATTCAGATACACAACAATTCCAGCAGCGCATCGAACGGGCGCGTGCGCTGGCCGCGGCGCACCAGCTCGCCACGGCCGCTAACGAACTCGAATCCGTGCGGAAAGGTGCTTCGGATGTTGTTGTACGCAGCGTAACCTCCGTGATGTTAATGGGCATCTACCTCGAAGAAGGGAATTATCCCCGAGCAGAATCGCTGCTGGAAGAGACCTTTAGCGCGTATAAGCCGAAAGATGAAGCTTCTTTGCGAACTTTCTTTGCGCTTGCAGGTCAGGCCGTAATTGGAGCTCGCTCACACCTTGCTCGCTATCGCAGCTTTGGCATCAATGTTAATAGCGACAATCTTCCAGTTGAAGCGGCAGCGGATCTTGATCGCCTTCGTTCGCTGCTGGAACGTATGGTTGCTCAAGCGCGCACAATGTCGGAAGAGCGGAAAACGAGTGACTCGCTCGCCTTACTGGAAGACGTTATCGGTATCCGGCTTTCCATCTTCCGCGATATTGAGGACCGAGCGAGGTGGGAAGCGGAGTACGCTCGAGCTCGCGAAGGCCTGGCCTCCTCACAAACACAAATAGCTTTATTAGGTGTTCCATTCGGTGCGATAAAGCCTCTGGCTGAGGTGAAAACTTCAACGCCAGATGGAGCGGACATTGCCGAAAAGGACCCTGCGCCGTCTGCGCATGCAAACGCAGCAGTTAAGCCTGTTGCAGAATCGAAGGACAGTGGCAGTGTCACGAAAACGAATGAGGACATGGCTGGGAAGAAGAACTCAAAGGTTGACTTGAAGCCTCGCAGCACCGGTTCACTTAACTCCCGGGCTACCAAAAAGGTGCTGCCAACATACCCCCCACTGGCCAAATCAGCAGGAACTGCCGGGGTCGTGCGTGTCTATGTAACAGTGGACGAGACCGGCAAAGTGATTGAGGTGTCGGGCTCCGAGGGTCCGGTGCCGCTGCGCGCTAATGCGGAAGAAGCCGCATGGGGCTGGCGCTTTCTGCCCACCGCAATTGGCGGCAAGGCCTTGCGCATAAGCGGGTTTATCGAGTTTGTCTTTGAACTCTAGTTCTAGTGTGGTGCCCCTGAAATTCTCATACTAATTCGCGAGGTTCTCCCGGACTTTCTATTAATCCAGGAAGTCTGACGCCCAAAGCATCATTCTGCTTTTACAAGACGATTTCTTCTCGTTCTTTGGCGCACGCTTTTGGGCTTGTAACTGTACCAGTCAAATCTAATACAAATTCTTTAGTTTCAACTTCTTACTAATCTTGACTATTTAGTCAAGATTCGCGTAGACTAACGCTGAATGAGCGTGAAGACTGTTTGTTGGCGAGCGCATACTGGACAGCTTGCTTCGGCTCTGCGGGCAAACCGGCTATGAAGATTTCTGCTCAGGAAGAATATGGGCTCCGCTGCCTTCTGCAGCTCGCTCGGGCTGATGCAGCCGGAGAGTCGCTAACGCTTGCCCAAATAGCGCGGCGGGAAGGCATCTCAGTGGCCAACGCCGGTAAGCTTATGTGGATTTTAAACAAGGCCGGCTTTGTGCAGTCGGTGCGTGGCACTAAGGGCGGCTATCATCTCGCGCGACCTGCGTCCGAAATTCGGTTGAACCAGGTGATTCATGTCCTTGAGGGAGATCACATGGTCGAGTCGCACTGCAAGAGCTACACCGGCGTACTCGACTCGTGCGTTCATACTGGTGACTGTGGCATCAGGCCGGTGATTGCAGAGTTGCATCAGATTGTCGATAACGCACTTGCTGAAATCAGCTTGTCGCAGTTGCTCGGTTCCGAGGCTAAAGTGGATGCCGTGTTGCACAAGATTCAAAGCGTGAAACAAAGGACGCAGGTAGGCGCGTAAATTTGGAATCAAATCATAAAGTCTATTGCTAAAGAGATGAGCACAGTAGAACTGCTAGGTCAACAAGAATACAAGTACGGGTTCGTCACCGATATTGAGTCAGACGTCATTCCCAGAGGGCTATCGGAAGAGACGATCAGACTGATCGTTGAAAAGAAGAAAGAGCCCGACTGGATGCTTGAGTTTCGCCTGAAGGCCTACCGGCACTGGCTGACTATGACCGAGCCACGCCACTGGCCAAATTTGAAATTCGAGAAAATTGATTATCAGAACATCATTTACTACAGCGCACCTAAACAGAAGGTGAAGAAAGCCAGTCTGGATGAGGTAGATCCGGAGTTGCTGCGGACATTCGAGAAACTCGGTATTCCGTTGCAGGAGCAGAAGCAGCTGGCTGGGGTGGCTGTCGATGCAGTATTTGATTCGGTTTCGGTTGCCACTACCTACAAGGAAAAACTAAAAAAGCATGGTGTGATCTTCTGTTCTTTCACTGAAGCTATCGCCGGATATCCGGAGCTTGTGCGGAAGTATCTTGGTTCGGTTGTGCCCACCAACGACAACTTCTTCGCAGCCTTGAATAGTGCCGTATTTTCCGATGGTTCCTTCTGTTTTATTCCCAAGGGCGTGCGCTGCCCGATGGAGCTTTCCACCTATTTTCGTATCAACAACGCCGAATCAGGCCAGTTTGAACGTACGCTAATAGTGGCCGAAGAGGGTGCCTACGTTTCCTACCTGGAAGGTTGTACGGCGCCGAAGTTTGATCGTAACCAATTGCACGCGGCCGTGGTGGAGTTAGTAGCGCTCGATGATGCGCAAATCAAGTACTCGACAGTGCAGAATTGGTACGCCGGTGATGAGGAAGGCCGCGGAGGGATTTATAACTTTGTTACCAAGAGAGGTAAGTGCGCTGGTCGAAATTCGAAGATCTCCTGGACGCAGGTCGAGACAGGTTCAGCAATAACTTGGAAATATCCTTCCTGTATTCTCCAGGGCGATAACGCGATTGGTGAGTTTTATTCGGTCGCGCTAACGAACCACATGCAGCAGGCTGACACTGGAACCAAGATGATCCATCTGGGCAAGAATACACGCTCGACGATCATCTCGAAAGGGATTGCGGCGGGTAAGTCAAATAATAGCTATCGGGGTTTGGTGAAAGTGATGCCCAGGGCCGAAAACTCGCGTAACTATACTCAATGCGACTCAATGCTGATTGGTTCCAACTGCGGCGCAAACACCTTCCCGTACATTGAGGTGATGAACAACTCATCGAGTGTGGAACACGAAGCATCAACTTCGAAGATCAGCGAAGAGCAGTTGTTCTACTTGCAGCAGCGGGGTATTTCGCAGGAGGATGCGGTCTCTTTGATCATCAACGGTTTCTGCAAAGACGTTTTTCTGCAATTGCCGATGGAGTTTGCGGTTGAGGCGCAGCGTCTGCTCGGGATGAAGCTCGAAGGCAGCGTTGGGTAAATGAGTCTAAAGTCTGGAGTCTGGAGTCGAGAGTCTGAAGTGGTTTTTGGAGTCTAGAATTCTGAGGTTCGAAGTTCACCAGAATGGTCCCAGACTCCAGACTCCAGACTCTAGACTCCAGACTCAATCCCCAGACTCCAGACTCAGCCCTTATCACTCTCGTGGAGGAGCATTCATTCGGTGTTAGAGATTCACAACTTATACGCAGCGATCGAGGGCAATGAGATTCTGAAAGGGATTAACCTGTCAGTAAAAAAAGGCGAGATTCACGCCATCATGGGCCCCAATGGTTCCGGGAAGTCGACACTGGCAAAAGTCCTGGCTGGACATCCAGCCTATCAAGTGACTAACGGTGAGGTCCTTTACGAAGGTCAAAATCTGTTGGAGATGCCGCCTGACCAGCGTGCGCGTGAGGGCCTCTTCATGGCTTTTCAATATCCCATTGAGGTGCCGGGCGTTTCCAATGCGCAGTTCTTACGCCTGGCTTACAACGAAAGACGGAAACATCTGGGCGAAGAGGAACTCGATCCACTCGAGTTTAAGGATTTGCTGAAAGAACGCGCCAGGATTGTCGAGATGGATGCGAGCTTCATGACGCGCTCGGTAAACGAAGGGTTTTCCGGCGGTGAGAAGAAGCGCAACGAGATATTGCAGATGGCGGTCCTGGAACCCAGGCTGGCAATTCTGGATGAAACTGATTCCGGACTGGACATCGATGCGTTGCGGGTTGTTGCCAACGGTGTGAACCAGTTGCACACGGCAGAGAATGCAATCATCGTGGTCACACACTATCAGCGTCTACTGAACTACATCGTGCCGGACTACGTTCACGTGCTCGCCAACGGACGTATTGCCAAAGAAGGCGGCAAGGAGTTGGCAGTGGAGCTGGAACAGAAGGGCTACGATTGGCTGAAGACTGCTGAAACCGCCGCACCCGTTCGATTGTGATAAAGGAATGGTTACGCAAATCGCTCAACAAGAGAACACCTACCAGGCCGCTTTTCTCGCGCTTCGGGAAGAGGGTTCTTCACGAAATTGGCTGCACCGTCTGCGTGAAAGCGCTATGGAAGGGTTCGGGGAGCTTGGGTTCCCCTCAGTAAGAGATGAGGAGTGGAAATACACCAACGTCGCACCCCTAACGAAAGTAACGTTCAGTCCACCGCCGCCCTCAGCTGTAGCAGAACAACCAATACCGGTTGACCTGGATGTTTATGCATATCCGGAAACGGCGACGAGTCAACTGGTTTTTGTGAATGGCATACTCCGGAATGATTTATCGTCAGTGGCTGGTTTGCATCACCAGCTAACGGCAATAGATCTCCGTGAGGCCAGTGCCAATCCTCTATACGAAGAGACTGTCAGGAAGCACCTTGCTCGGAGTGCTGATTATGTCGCCAATGGGTTTACGGCTTTAAATACGGCGTTCATCTCAGGGGGCGCGTTCATTCATATCCCAAAGGGAGTCACAGTTGAAAAGCCGCTGCACCTGCTGTTTCTCACGGACGCCGGGCAAACCAGCCCGGTGACGTTTCCGCGGGTGCTGATTGTTGCCGAAGCAAATAGTAGCGCCACGGTGATCGAAAGCTATGCCGCAGTTGCGGAGAGCCGATACTTTACCAACTCAGTTGTGGAGATTGCGCTCCATGATGGCGCTCGTCTGGTACATCATAAGCTGCAACGTGAGAGCCTGCGGGCGTTTCATGTGGCCAATACCGTCGCCGATCTGGGACCAAACAGCAGTTACGATGGCACGACCATCACATTTGGCGCCGAACTCTCACGCCATGATCTTCGCGTCACTTTGGATCATGAAGGAGCTGAGTGTTGGGTGGACGGGTTGTACATAGTAAGCAGTGGGCAACATGCCGATACGCACTCGGTGATTGATCATAGGCGGCCGCATTGCACCAGCCACCAACTGTACAAAGGCATTCTTGATGGTAAGTCGCGAGCTGTCTTCAATGGAAAAATCTTTGTCCGGCCGGGTGCGCAGAAGACTGATGCAATGCAGACCAACAAGAATTTGCTGCTCTCGAGGGAAGCCCATGTCGATACAAAGCCGCAACTCGAGATCTTTGCCGACGATGTGAAGTGCGCGCACGGTGCGGCAGTCGGGCAGATTGATGAAGAGGAGATGTTCTATCTCGAGACTCGCGGAATCCGTCCGGATCTTGCGCGCAACCTTTTGACTTACGGTTTTGCGGAAGAAGTGATTGGGAAAATCAAGGTGGATTCACTTAGACAGCAGATCGATAAGATGGTTTTGAATCGTCTCGGGGCGCGGCTGGAGGCCTAAGCGGAGATTTTTTGGATGCGTTTGAATCGGCTTCGCAGACGTCAACGATGCTATGCGGAAGCGTTATCGAATATGGCTGTGGACTGCCATTGTCTTTCTTTTTTTTAACGGCCATAATCCATTCTCTGAGCTTCTTTGCCAATCCGGTACCGCAGAACGAAACTGAACATCAGTTGTTTGACCTGCTGGCAAACTATAAAAGCGATTTTGGCGGAGGTTTTCGCCGGTCCACAAAGGACCTTTTCACTGCGCTGAGCGCCTGTTTTTCGTTGGTCTGCTTATTGGGTGGTTTAACTCTTGGTTATCTGGCTTACCACAGGGTCGATGTTCGCACCCTAAAGGGTGTAGTGGAAATTCATTTGCTCGTTTTCGGAATATGCTTTGGCGTCATGGTGGTGTTTACATTTCTTCCACCCATTGTGCTCACGGGATTGATATTCCTTAGCCTGCTAATAGCCTTCTTCTTAATGCCGAGCCGGGAGGAGGTCGAATCCTAATTGGTTATCACCTTGAATGAGGTCATATGTCAGCGGCAGAAGTGACAAGTATTAAGGATCCTGTACCAGGCGGCGTTGCCGAATTCAATGTCGAGCGCATTCGGGCTGACTTTCCCGTGCTCCGGCAGACAGTTAATGGGAAGCCACTGGTCTACCTCGACAATGCTGCTTCTTCACAGGTGCCGCAGGTAGTGATTGATCGCGGCAGTGTCTATCTGGAACACGAACACTCAAACATCCATCGTGGTGTGCACTATCTGAGCATGAAGGCTACTACGGCCTACGAAGGCGCCCGCGAAAAAGTGAAGCGCTTCATCAACGCCCGCGAGGCAAGGGAGTGCATTTTTGTACGTGGAGCTACTGAGGGCATCAATCTCGTGATGTACGGCTACGGGCGTAAATTCATTGGTCCCGGTGACGAAATCCTCATTTCGGCTATGGAACACCACTCCAATATTGTTCCCTGGCAGATGCTTTGCGAGGAGAAAGCCGCGCGTTTGCGCGTGATTCCCATGAATGATGCCGGCGAACTCCTGCTCGATGAATATGATGCTCTGCTGAACGATAAGACAAAAATTGTTGCCCTGGCGCACGTTTCAAATGCCCTCGGCACGATCAACCCGGTGAAAGAGATGATTGAGCGCGCGCACAAGTATGGTGTGCCGGTTTTGATTGATGGGGCCCAGAGCGCTCCCCACATGCCCATAGATGTGCAAGATCTAAACTGCGATTTTTACGCCTTCTCCGGTCACAAGATGTTTGCGCCTACAGGCAGCGGTATAGTCTATGGAAAAGCAGCGCTGCTGGAAAAGATGAGTCCCTTTCAGGGTGGCGGCGACATGATCAAGAGTGTCACTTTCGAGAAAACAATCTATGCGGATCTGCCAAATAGGTTTGAGGCGGGCACTCCGGCCATTGCTTCACAAATAGGTTTGGGCGCAGCGATCGATTACCTGAACAGTGTTGGGCGTGAGCAAGCGGCGAGTCATGAACAAGAGCTGTTGCGCTATGCAACAGAGCGGCTTTCCGCGATCGAAGGCGTGCGTATAATTGGCACTGCTCGGGAAAAGGCGAGTGTCCTATCGTTTGTGATCGACGATATTCATCCTCACGACATAGGAACCATTCTGGATCAAGAGGGTATTGCGGTGCGCGCAGGACATCATTGTGCCCAACCCGTGATGCAGCGATTCAATGTGGCGGCTACGGCACGAGCTTCATTTGCGTTCTATAATACAAAGGCAGAAGTCGACCTGTTGGCGCGAACAATTGAGAAGGTGATTGATGTCTTTTCGTAAATAGTGAATAGTGATAGTGATAGTTATCCGACTCTCGGCATGCCCCATTTACTAATTACTATTTACCATTCACATCGTTTAACAAATGTCCGAACTAAGTGAGCTTTATCAGCAGGTCATCCTGGACCACAACAAGAAGCCGCGGAATTTCCGCAAACTGGAGACCGCAAACTTTGCCGCCGAGGGTTACAACCCTCTCTGCGGCGATCATCTGAATGTTTACCTGCGCCTTGAAAATGATTCGGTGAAAGACATAAGCTTCGAGGGTTCTGGCTGCGCCATCTCCAAAGCTGCTGCAAGCATGATGACTCAAGCGGTGAAGGGCAAAACCAAGCAACAGGCTGAGCAGCTCTTTGAGGAATTTCATCGCATGGTAGTAGGAGAGTTGGAAGAGGAGAACAGTCCTCAGCTCGGTAATTTGCGGATCTTCGCCGGTGTGCGCGATTTTCCCGTGCGGGTTAAATGCGCGACGCTGCCCTGGCACACGATGCACGCGGCTCTCAACAAGCAGCCAACTGTAACAACTGAATAGTCGACCCGTTCTACTCACTCAACTGCTCCGCGGAACTTCTTACGTGATTATCTCAGCCGTTGAACTGCGGGAAATTCGTCTTCCGCTGGTCCACTTCTTTGAGACCAGTTTTGGCCGCACAACCGAACGCCGCATTTTGTTGGTGCGAGTAATAGATCAGGATGGCGCGGAGGGCTGGGGTGAGTGCACGGCTGCCGAAGGCCCCTTCTACAGTGATGAGTGGACGGAGAGCGCCTGGTCAACACTTAGAGAGTTTCTCGCCCCTATGATTGTGGGCCAGGAGATTGAATGCGCCGCGGAGACATGGAAGCTGATGAATTCCGTGCGGGGGCACCGCATGGCCAAAGCCGCACTCGAAACCGCTTCATGGGATCTGGAAGCCAAACGAGAAGGCGTGCCGTTGTGGAAACATCTGGGCGGGGTGCACGCAGAGATTCCTTGCGGAGTATCCATCGGCATTCAGGAGAGCTTGGAAGCCCTCCTTAATAAAATAGCCGCAGAACTCTCAGCCGGGTACCAACGCATCAAGATCAAGATCAAACCCGGTTGGGACCTGAACATTATTGAGGGAGTGCGGCGCAGCTTTCCGGACATTCGGCTAATGGGCGACGCTAACTCCGCCTACACGCTTGCCGCAGCCCCACTGTTGCGCGAACTGGATCGCTTCCAGCTCATGATGATTGAACAGCCTCTCGCTCATAACGATATCTTCGATCATGCTGAGCTCCAGAAACAGATCAAAACGCCAGTCTGTCTAGATGAATCAATACGTACAGCTCAGGATGCAAAACACGCCATCGAGCTCGGTGCCTGCAGAATCATCAATGTGAAACTCGGGCGAGTTGGGGGACACCAGCAAGCGAAGGAAATGGAGCGCGTTTGCCGAGAAGGCAATGTGCCGGTCTGGTGTGGGGGAATGCTCGAATCCGGTATCGGGCGGGCCCACAACATTGCCATGGCCACACTTGCCGGTTTCACATTACCCGGGGACGTTTCGGCGAGCTCTCGCTATTGGGAAGCAGATATTATCGAGCCACCTGTGATAGTCAACTCGAATGGAGTTATCACAGCGCCTGAAGGGCCTGGCATTGGCTTTGACATTTTGCGTGATCGAATAGATGCTCTTACGGTTCGCAAGGAAGCAATAACCTCCCATTTCCATTGAGACCTGAACTGCGGGAATAATCTCTTTGAGGAATCGTGTTGTGCGTTTAGCATTATGAAGGTAGTACTCCGGTATACCCAATGAAAAGCAGCTCGGAGGCGAGTACAAAGGTGGATATCGTCCTCCTGCGAGACTACTTTGCCAGTCGTCAACGAGAGGTTCTGGCCCTCACCAGGGCGCTGGTTGAAGTAGAATCACCGTCCGGTGATCAGCAGGGAAGCAAGGCGGTTGTCTCCCTGCTCGCAGCAGCCGCTCGCAACATCGGTCCCGTTAATTCAATCGAACGCGTGCCCAGTGAGGATTATGGCGAGCACTTGCGCATCAGGGCGTTTGCGGGTGCGCGCAACGACGTGCGCCCGATACTAATACTTGGCCACACTGACACGGTTCATCCGCGCGGTTCGCTGGAACAACATCCGTGGCGCGTAGAGGGCAATCATGCTTACGGTCCCGGTGTGTTCGATATGAAGGCAAACTGCGCGCTTGCCATAGAGCTGATCCGAGGTTGCGCGATCCTCGATGGCAAGCGACCTCCACCCCTGGTCCTATTGCTGACCTGTGATGAAGAGCGCGGCAGCATGAGCGGAAGAAGCCTGGTAGAAGCCGAGGCAAAACGAGCACGAGCAGTCTTAGTATTAGAACCACCGGCCCGGGGCGGGCGTGTGAAGACAGGGCGAAAAGGAACAGGAATGTTCACGATTCAGACTCGGGGGCAAGCAGCCCATGCCGGCTTGGAGCCGGAGAAGGGCGCAAGCGCAATCCTGGAGATGGCCCGCCAGATCCAGCGAGTGCATGGGCTCAACGGCGTCACCGGCGGTATCACTGTGAATGTCGGCGTCGTGCGCGGTGGCACGGTCTCCAACGTTGTTGCCGCTGAAGCACAGGCAGAAGTGGACGTTAGATTCAGCACCAACGAAGAGGCAACCCGGGTTGAGCGGGAAATGGCATCGTTACGGCCGTTTGATAGTCGGGTGCAGGTGATTGTTAGAGGAGAAATCAATCGGCCACCGCTGGAGCGCACTGATAAAGTTGTGGCCCTGTATGAGCAGGCACGAAAAATCGCGCGCGAGATGGATTATGATCTCAAAGAAGCTCAGGTTGGCGGTGCCTCTGATGGAAACTTTGCGGCGGCGTTTTGCGCCTCCATGCTGGATGGTCTGGGTATAGATGGCGATGGCGCTCACACCTCCCATGAACATATTCTTATCGACGACATTCCCAGGCGCGGCGCGCTGCTGGCCGGCTTAATCGCAACCCTGTGAGAATAGCGAATTGCGGATTGCGGAATGCAGAACCGCTCCGGCGATTTGCTTGTCGCACCTTATTAGACTGAGAACGCTCCAAAAAGTGCCAATCCGCAATTCGCAATCCGCAGTCCGCAATTCGCAATGAAGATAGCCACCTGGAACGTCAACTCAATTCTCGCCCGATTACCTCATGTAACCCGCTGGCTCGATACCGCACAACCGGACGTCCTCTGTATGCAGGAAACGAAGTGTACCGACGATAGGTTTCCTGCCGAAGTCTTTCACGAACGCGGCTATCGCTGCATCTGGTTTGGCCAGCAATCGTACAACGGCGTGGCCATAGCCTCGCGCGAGGAATGCGTGCCCGGGCACCGTGGGTACGCGGCCGAAGACTCGGATGGTTCTGCTCGGCTCCTCACCACTGTTATCCGAGATATCCACATCATCAATATCTACGTGCCTAATGGACAGATGGTCGGATCTGAGAAATATGATTTCAAGTTGAAGTGGTTGAAGCGGTTGAGGCTGTTTTTGGATATCCATTATCAACCGGCCGAACAAGTTCTCCTGTGCGGAGACTTCAATGTTGCGCCGGAAGAACGTGACGTGCACGATCCGCGCCTGTGGCAGGGGCGCATCCTTTTCAGTGAACCGGAACGTCAGGCCTTGGAGGAAGTTAAACATTGGGGTTTCACCGATGCCTTCCGCCTGCATGTGGAAGGTGCGGGGCATTATTCCTGGTGGGATTACAGGGCCGGCGCGTTTCGTCGCAACCATGGCCTGAGAATTGATCACATCTGGGTGAGCCAGCCACTTGCTGTTCGTAACACGAACACATCGATCGACCTGGAGCCACGGACGTGGGAGAGACCGTCCGATCATGCGCCAGTGGTGGCAGAATTTGAGTGAATCTTCAGAGAATAAATGAGAAGCCTTTTATGTTAGATGTTTAAGAAATCTCTCATTTGTGGAGAAGTCTCTTATTTTGGGAAATGAGAGATTTCTCGAGAGGAGCTTTCTTGGCAGAAAGGTTATCGTCAGACTTTCCTCACGGAGTTGTGGGCGGGTAGCCGTAACTATAGTTAAACCCTCCACTCGCGATGTTAAAGACGATGCTCAGAATTAACAGCGCCGTCCAGATTAGCATGATGTTTTTAATGCCCAACTTCGTCGCGTTCATCCAACCCCAAATGAAGGTGTACAGGCCGCAGATTAGCCCGAGGATACCCTTCAAAGCACCTTCGTTCTGAAAAAGCTTGATCAGCACTATGATGAAACAGACCAAACATCCCAATCCCAGCAACGCCGCGAGCAATCCTAGAGCACCCATCGCTTCTTTCCTCCAGTCAAGTTAATTTGGACGAGCTTACCGACTTACCAGCTCGACGAATGCCGTTTGCATAAACAGCAGTCGCCCAAGCCAGTAGAGAATCAGAGCAAACAGAAGTATGGCAGTGATTCCGCTGCGACGTTCGAGTACTTCTAAGCGGTCGATCGCAGATAGCCGTTTTCTTTCCGGCAACAGGCCGGCAGAACCGACTACAATAAGTCCGATTAAGAAAACAGGGGCAAAGGCGTGATAGGAAAGAGAAGCACGCAGATCGCCGTGCAACAGAAGGGTTGTAGCGCGAGTTAACCCGCATCCCGGACACGGTAACCCGACGATGTGAAGAAAAGGGCACGTCCAGCCGGGAATCTTCGCTGCGAACAAAGTAAGCTGAAGCAGAGCAGCACTGAAGAGCGCGATGGCAAATACGCGACTTCTTAAGACAGGAGAAACGGTTGGGTCAAATGATCTGGCTGCCAGCATGGAAGCGACATTCTGTAGCACGAATCAGAAATTGCGCCTACTAGTTTCGTGTTTTTCGCTGCCTGGGAGCGCAGGCATCCTGCCTGCCTCGGCTCGAGTTCACAGGGAGGCAGGCAGGGATGCCTGTGCTCCCAGATCCAAAGTGCTTCAGTTGGAGGTTAATTCCGCCGTCTTTTCAGTTATGTCCTTCTGCGCCCATTCATTGTCGCGACTTGCCTCGCCGGCTTTGGAACGTTTTGCCGCTTTCATCTTTTGCACCAGATCCATATGTGTTGAGAAGTAGGCGAGACTCTTGCCTACTATCTCCCGCACTGACTCAAACTCCTTATCTACGAGAAACTTCTCAAGACCCTCTTTTAGCTCGTCGACAACTTTCACGCCGTGCAGCATCACGCCTGTACAGAGTTGCACGGTCGAGGCGCCCAGGAGAAAGAACTCCAAAGCATCGTGGGAGTTTTCTATCCCGCCGATGCCGCTAATGGAGACCTCCGGCGGCAGCGCTAACGCCAGTTGACTCACCATACGCAAGGCGATGGGCCGAACTGCTTGCGACGAATAACCGCCCGGCACGGTATGGCCTTCCACTGTAGGCATCGGCCGCAGCGTTTTCAGATCGACGCCAATGACGGAGAGTATCGTGTTAATTGCTGAAATACCGACGGCGCCGCCGCGCACGGCGGCGAGCGAGGGTTCCCTGATGTTGGTGATGTTGGGTGTCATCTTTGCCCACACCGGAATCGTCGCGACGTCAGTTACCCATTTCGTGACCTCTTCAGTCAGATCCGGGTGCTCCCCCATTTCTGAACCCATCCGGCGTTCCGTCATTCCGTGCGGACAGGAGAAGTTCAGCTCAAAAGCATCGACACCGGTTTCCTGGACCATCCTCGTCAACTCTTGCCATCGACTCTTCTCGTATTCCTCCATGATCGACGCGATCAAAATGTGGTTCGGGTACACCTTCTTGATCTGTCGAAACTCGTCGAGCCAAACATCAATCGGCCGGTCGGAAATCAATTCGATATTTTCGAAGCCAATGACTTCACCGGAGACTTTAGATCGGAGCTTACCGTATCTGGGAACAACATTAACGACCTTGGCAGATTCCAGACTGATAGTTTTAGCGACGGCGCCACCCCATCCCGCGTCGAAGGACTTTGCAATAACGCGGGCGTTTGTCCCGGGCGGACCCGAACCCAGCAGGAACGGGTTTGGGAATTTCATTCCATTTACGGTGATTGAGAGATCCATTGTAAGACTCCTAGACGCTTTGCTAGTCCGCCACCAGTGCGGCATATGTATCCGGCCGGCGGTCGCGGAAGAATTGCCAGGTGTTGCGCACCTCTCGGATCAAGTCGAGATCCAGTTCGGCCACCACCAGCGCTTCTTTGTCACGAGGCGCTTCGGCGACGAACTGACCACGCGGATCGCAGAAGTAACTCTGTCCGTAAAACTCACCGATGTCCCATGGCTGCTCATGGCCGACTCGATTAATAGCCCCGATGAAATAACCATTCGCCACTGCGTGCGCTGGTTGTTCCAATCTCCACAGATATTCTGAAAGGCCGGCCACGGTGGCTGAAGGGTTGAAGACGATCTCGGCGCCATTCAATCCCAGGATGCGCGCCCCCTCAGGGAAATGCCGGTCGTAGCAGATATAGACGCCTAGCTGCGCGAAACTGGTTTTGAAGGTCGGATAGCCAAGATTACCAGGACGAAAATAGAACTTTTCCCAAAAACCCGGATTGACGTGAGGGATGTGGTTCTTCCGATACTTGCCAAGATACTTGCCATCCGCATCAATCACGGCTGCCGTATTATAGTAGAGACCGGTAAGCTCCTCCTCATAGATCGGAACTACCAGGACCATCCCATGTTCTTTGGCTACTTCTTGCATTAACCGCACCGTTGGCCCATCGGGAATCTTTTCTACGGCTTCATACCAGCGCGTTTGCTGTTCGGCGCAAAAATAGGGTGTAGTAAAAACCTCCTGCATGCAGAGAATCTGCACACCCTGTTCGGCTGCCTGCCCGATAAAGCTTAGATGTTTCTCGATATTCAGCCGTTTAATATCTTCAATCGGTAAGTCAGTGGGGGCCGCGTTTGAGCATTGGATCAGGCCGCATTTAACAGTACGTGGCATTTCAGAAAAGTTTCTCCCTTCAAGCAGGAAATGAGACCGCAGAACTGGGAATTAATAAATGAGCCGACTAGTTTAGCCAGAGCTATTCGCTTCTGATTTGGCCGTTCATTAAGACGTAGTATATGACGAATCCCAGCCCGAAGGTAACGAACCACGCGTAAGTGTACATATCGTCGAAAAGGGTGGGGGCGGCTACCTGTCCGCCGGGAGTTGTGGCAGCACGGACAAAACCCGGCACAACTGGAGCAATTGCAAATATCAGAGCCAGCATGGCCCGCCAGTTGATTCCGTTGGAATAGGAGTAAATGCCGTCTGTATCGAAGAGAGCAACAAGGTTGAGTCGCTGGTTTCTCAGTACCCAGTAGTCACAAATCAGAATTCCGGCAATCGCTCCCATCAGTCCCGAGTAGCCTATGAGCCAGGTAAAAATGTAGGCGCCCATCGTGGCCATGAGTTTCCACGGCATCATGACAATACCAATGACTGCAGTGATCAACCCGCCAGTCACATAAGAAATTAGTTTAGGGTTCAAATTTGAAAAATCATTGGAGGGTGAGACTACGTTTGCCGCCATGTTTGTCGTCAATTGCGCGGCAAAAATGACGACTGTTGCGAAGAGAATAATTGCGACGTTATTGAACTGGGCCATCAAGTCGACTGGATTGGGAATGGCCCGTCCATAGATTAGAAGCGTCGCGCTGGTGACGGCGACGCCGATGAAGGCGAAGGCCGTCATTGTAAGTGGGAGGCCGAGGGCCTGGCCAAGCATCTGCGACTTTTGGGAACGGGCGTAACGAGTAAAGTCGGGGATATTCAGGCTGAGCGTGGCCCAGTAACCAACCGAAGCAGTTAAGGCGCCTGGAAAAATCGTCCAAAAGTTACCGTGCTCGTTTTGCAACTCCGCAGATTCCCTGAGCACGCGTCCAAGTCCACCTGCGCGCCACGATGCCCAGGCCAGCACGATCAAGCCACCGGCGAGTAGGAGCGGCGCCGACCACGTCTCCAGATGTTTGATACCCTCTACGCCCTTCAGAATGATAAACACTTGAATCACCCAAAAGAGAAAGAAAGCAAGCCATGTGTGCACACCGACTCCAAGCACACTGGCGTTTCCAAACAAACCTGCCCAACCGGAGGAGACAACACTAAACAGAGCATCGATTGCAGTGCCGCCAATCCATGTTTGAATACCAAACCAGCCACAGGCCACAATGGCTCGCAGAATTGCCGGCACGTTTGCTCCCCGAGTTCCAAAAGAAGCGCGGCAGAGAACGGGAAAGGACACCCCATATTTTGTGCCGGCGTGGGCGTTAAGAATCATCGGAACCAGGACTATGGTATTACCCAGCAAAATCGTGATCATTGCCTGCCACCAGTTCATGCCAGCCTCGATGAAGCCTCCGGCCAGTGTGTAGGTGGTTATAACGACGCTCATCCCAATCCAGAGCGCCGCGATATTCCAGGTAGACCACGTTCGTTGCTTGATTGTGGTGGGAGCGAGATCCTTGTTCCAAAGCGGACTGTGGGAAACGTCTTCCTGAAGTTCTTCGAAATCTCTTTGTGTCAGGGTGATATCAGCGGGCATTGAGTGGCATTTTATCGAATAGCCGGTACCTAAAGAGCTACACACGTCCCACGTTTCAGAAAGCGGCCGTCGCCGGGCCTGCCTTTATACTCGCCGTTTTCAATGACGACTTTGCCGCGCGACAGGACCGTTTCGACCGCGCCTTTGATCTTCTTACCTTCATAGGCGTTGTAGTCGACATTCATGTGATGCGTTTTAGCGGTGAGGATCTGTTCCTTCTCTGGATCGAAGATCACTACGTCAGCATCGGAACCGACAGCAATTGTGCCCTTCTTGGGGAATAGGCCAAACATCTTTGCTGCCGCTGTCGAGGTCAGCTCAACAAAACGATTCAGCGAGATGCGGTTCTCAACTACACCGCCGTTGTAGACTAATGGCACGCGGTTTTCAACGCCCGGTGCGCCGTTTGGAATTTTCGTGAAGTCATTTAGACCTAATTCCTTCTGTTCTTTCATGCAGAACGGGCAGTGGTCAGTAGAGATGACTTGGAGGTCGTCCGTTTTAAGCCCTTTCCAGAGCTCTGCCTGGTTGGATTGATCGCGCAGCGGTGGTGTCATCACATATTTTGCGCCATCAAAGCCGGGCTCATCGTAATTGGCCAGGGAGAGGAAGAGATATTGGGGGCAGGTCTCCGCGAAAGCCGGTATGCCCCGGTCGCGTGCCTGCCGCACTTGATTGAGCGCGTCAGCACAGGAGAGGTGGACGATGTATACCGGTGATTCGGCCATCTCAGCAATCGCAATCGCCCGGTGCACACCCTCAGCTTCGGCAACGGTGGGCCGAGTCAACGCATGATACTTCGGTGCCGTATGGCCCTTCTCCAACGCCCGCTTGATGATCTCGTTAATGACAATGCCATTCTCAGCGTGCATGCAAATAAGCCCACCTCGTTCGCCTGCCGCTGACATTGCGCGAAAAATAGTTGCGTCATCAACCAGAAATACGCCCGGGTAGGCCATGAACATTTTGAAGCTAGTAACACCTTCGTCCATGGCGGTGTGCAATTCCTCAATCTGCCGGTCTTCCAATTCGGTTGTGATCAGGTGGAAGCCGTAGTCGATGGCCGTTTTGCCCTCGGCTTTCTGGTGCCAGTTGTCAATGCCTTGCAGCAAAGACTGACCCTTATATTGGACGGCAAAATCGATAATAGATGTAGTGCCACCGTGGGCGGCCGCAATTGTTCCGGTACGAAAATCGTCGGACGACTCGGTACCCCCAAATGGCAACTCCATGTGTGTATGGGGGTCGATACCGCCGGGAATAACCAACTTTCCGGCCGCGTCAATTACCCGATCGGCCTCCATCGCCAACCGGGCGCCGACTAGCGAGATCTGCTCGTCTTCAATAAGAAGGTCTGCGTGGTAATTGTCGGTGGCCGTGATGATATGACCATTCTGGATTAGGGTTTTCATCGGTTTATCATCCTATTCAGGTTGGTCACTGATGTAGGGGCGCCCACGGAGTGGCGCCCCTACAGGTATACGCCCCATTTTCGATGCGTTAGCGTCGAGAGTTCTATGGTGTGAGTTCGGAAGTCAACACCGCACCGTTAAGGCTCGGCAAGGTAGCTGTGATCTTCAGAACCTGGCGCGTTTCCTTAGCAATCCAGACCGTCTGCTTGTCAGCATCATTGTCTGCCGAAGTTATCTCGACCTTGTAAGCGTCGAATTTACCGGCCGGCACAGTAATGCTCTCGGCTCCAACCACCTTCAATTGTTTCAATTGGGGCTTCTGCTTCTGAACATCGAAGTTGCGAAAGCCCAGGCTGTAACCTTCAACCAGCGGCAAGGCGGCAATGACATCATAGGCGCCGGCACCATCGGCAAAGACAATGCCACCAAGATCGACGTCAATCGGGCTCGTCTGACCATTCACTGTCATGGTACCACTGGCCCTATTTCCTTTGACATCAAACTCCAGCGCCATCGGTCCTTTTATGGAACGGTGCTTGAGGAGCAGACTGCCTTTCTCGATGGTTGAGATATCCACCATCTCGCCTTGCGGTGTATTAGCAGTTTCATGGACCACCCAGTTGCCATTCTCCTCCTTGATCTGAGTTGTTAGCGAAAGCGGGATTGATTGAGTGCCCAGGGCAATTGATGCCTTGTACTTATATATTCCGGTTTGCAGATCTGCTGCTGGCTTGGGTGGGAGAGACGCCTGGCTATCGGCCTTCTTCGGCAGGGCGACAGTCTTAACGTCCACCGAAATGTCCTTTAATCGCTGGCTGACTTCCGCGGTCATATCCTCCTGATAACGCCCGCCAACGTGCTTGGCCAGGAACTTTTCAGCCGTCGCAAACATTGCCATGTTGTTTACGGGCCGCGCAAAGCCATGACCCTCATCAGGTGCGACGAGGTATTCGACGGGGAAGCCACGATCTCTTAGAGCGATCACAATCTGATCGGATTCACGTTTGTTGACGCGTGGGTCGTTTGCACCTTGTACCACAAGCAAAGGAGTCTTGATCTTGGCGGCAGAATTGAGAGGCGATTGGCGTTCCAGTTGCGCTTTGCCCTCGGGTGTTGTCGGATCGCCCATGCGCTCGTAAAACAGCTTGCGAATCTGTTCCCAGTAGGGCGGAATCGATTCGAGCAGAGTGATTAAGTTTGACGGACCAACAATAGAAACGGCGCCGGCATACACGTCGGGAGTAAATGTCACGCCGGCAAGCGTCGCGTAGCCACCGTAGGAACCGCCCATAATGCCGACGCGTTTGGGATCAGCAATGCCTTCCGCAATCAAGTACTTGACGCCCCAGGTTACATCATCCTGCATCTTTTCGCCCCATTGTTTATTGCCGGCATCAAGAAACTTCTTGCCATAACCGGTAGAAGCGCGGAAGTTTGGCTGCAAAACGGCGTAACCCCGATTGGCCAGAAACTGGGCAAAGCCGTTGTAGCCCCAGATATCCCTGCCCCATGGACCACCGTGTGGGACGATGATTGCCGGAAGGTTTTTTGCCTCGAGCCCTTTCGGTAAGGTTAAGAAGGCTGGGATCTCCAGGCCGTCAGCCGACTTGTAGCGAACCGCCTTCATGGGCGCGAGATAGTCTCGGTTCAGCTTTTCGCGGATACGATATTGTAAGGTGAGCTTTTTGGTGACGCGATCAAACAGATATCGCTCACCGGGTTCAGTATCACTCCCCGCAGCGATCAGCCACAAATGCTCATCTCGCGTTGAGTTGCCAAATCCGAGTTTCTTGTTCGGAAGCTTCTTCTGCAGCAGTTTGTAATCAGCAGCAAATGACTTGTTCTTCCAGTAGATTCGCTCGCGTTCGTCCTCATAGGTTGTAGCGATGAGCTCATCGCTTACTTCTGAGAATGAAGCTCCGCCAAAGTCAACACGATTAAGCGGATCTGACTCGACTAACTCCTCCTTGCCCGTCGTGGGATTGAAGAGCTCTAGGCGTATGAGATCTATCGCATCGCCTTTGTTCGTAATGAAATAAACGCGTTGGCCGTCTTTGTGATAGCGGATGGGTCCACATGACTCAAATACATTACAGGAATAAACTTTGGTGAAACCTTTTTCGTCCACGCGCAAAACTTCCGTGTCACCGTTTTCTGCCGAGCGCGTTGCGAGCCTTAGCTGGTCTTTAAGATCAAAGAACCAGGCCGTAATTCTGTCTGTGTTTTTTCGCAGAAGAGTACGTTCACCGGTCGAGATCTTGACCTTGTAAAGGTCGTGCCAGGCTGCGTCTCGATCGTTGAGACCTATATAGATGAAGTCTGGTTCACTGCGGGGAACGGAGTAGAGCGCAACGCGTATGGATTTCAGATCCGTCAAATTCCGCGCAGCCGGAACATCTTGACCTTCCGAGGGATTGGCAGCCGGGTCCACTGCATACAGATTGTAATTTTCATCACCGGCCTTGTCCTGGGCGAAGAGAATGAATTTGCTATCCCGACTCCAAAGATAGTTGGTTACAGGACGCGTCTTGTCAGCGGTGATCGGTTTGGCAGAGGCAAACGGTTCCTCTGTCTTTTTGACCCAGATGTTCCGAGTGCCCTTGAAGGGCTTGACGAAAGCGATGAAATTGCCGTCTGGGGAGATTTGTGCTCCCGAGATCTCGGGATCGCCAAAAAACAGTTCGCGGTCAATTAATGGAGGTTGGCTATTTGTCTTGGACTGCGCCGAGGCCGGCACAGCCAACCAGACGGAGAGAAGCGCGCAAAATAGCAAGGCGACGTTGAGACGCATAAACTTAGTGGGGGAAAAGCGATGGACTGCTGGCATAAGTACCTCTTTTCTGCTGTTGGGCGAGATTTGACATAGAGAAGGCGTAGTTACGTTTTCAGAGCTCAGCGGGTTTCAGAAATTGCCGAGACTTGCAAAACCCGAGTCGAGCGCGCCGGCCAGTTCGTCAACATTGTCCCGGGTTGAGTTGAGCATCATGCCCGTACGTATTACGTTACTGTAAAGGCCGCCTTTGCCTATCAAAACATGTCTCTTCCGGGTCTCTTCGAAGACTCTGAGCAAGGCCTCGGGCGCCGGCTCCTTGGTTTCACGATCCTTTACTAGTTCAATGCCCTGCATTAAGCCCATACCCCGAACATCGCCAATGACAGGGTATTTGTCTTTAAGTTCCTCGAGACGCTGTCGTAGGTAACCACCTACCTCGGCCGCATTTCGCTTGAGATCCTCTTCTTCGATAACGCTAATCACGGCCAGAGCCGCCGCCATAGAAACCGGATTGCCGCCAAAGGTCGAAAACGTCAAACCTGGGTACTTGTCCGCCACCTCCGGAGTGGCAACCGTAATCCCGACAGGCACTCCATTGCCGAGTCCTTTTGCCGAAGTAATGATGTCAGGCGAGACGTCCCAGTGCTCAATGCCAAACCATTTGTCACCCGTGCGTCCCCACGCTGTCTGGACCTCGTCGGCGATGAAGAGGCCACCGTGCTTACGCGCAATCTCTACCGCGCGTTCGAAATAACCGGGAGGCGGCACTATAAAACCGCCGACGCCCAAGATCGGTTCGGCCATGAAGGCCGCGATCTCACCCGTCGTCGTTGTCATGATCAACTCTTCAATATCATTGGCGCAAGCCAAGCCACACTCCGGGTAGGTCAGCTTGAATGGGCAGCGATAGCAATACGGAGCGCGAGCGTGAACAAAGCCGGCGACCTGCGCAGGAAGCGGGCGCCACGGTGCATGGCCCATCGCGGAGAGAGCAGTCGCTGAGCGCCCACTGTAGCTATGCCGAAGTACAACGATTTCATGACGTCCTGTAGCTGTCTTGGCCGCATGAATGGCCGTGTCATCAGCCTCGGTGCCGCTGTTGGTGAAGAACGACTTCTTAAGATTGCCCGGCGTGATCTGGTAAAGCTTTTCTGCCAGCTCAGATTGCGGTTGGTTAGGGTAGAGTGTGGAAGTGTGTTGCAGCGTTCTGGTTTGATTGATAATTGCTTCTGTGACCTTTGGATGCATATGGCCCACACTCACTGTCAACACGCCGCCAAAGCAGTCAAGATACTTGTTTCCCTGATCGTCCCACACATAGAAGCCTTCTCCTTTTACGAGCGCAAGCGGCTCCTGGTAATAAGTGGCAACGGCGGGGAAGAGAAATTCTTTATGCTTGCGGACCACTTCAGATGGACCCGTCTTTTGTTCAGCAGTGCTCATTGGTCTCCTCAGTGATGAGTCTGGAGTCTAGAGTCTGGAGTCTAGAGTCTGGAGTCTCGAGTCCGCATTCCAGAGTCGAGTTTGTTCGACAGTGCTCATTGGATCTGACGCGATAAGTCTGGAGTCTGCAGCGTGGGGTCTTGGAGCCACAGTTCAACCACAGAACTTAATAGGATGTCCAGAGAAGCTAGAACTCCGAACTCCAGAGTCAAGACTCTCGACTCGGATTGCAGTGATGGATAACTTCCAGCGAAGTCGTAATATATCATAGTCGGCCTTTATTGCCGGAACCGCTATGGCCACCAACCCTGGACGTACCTCGCCCAAAAATCTTCGACTGTTACTCGAACAACGGGTCGGTGAGACGCCTGACAAACCCTTCCTCTTCTCGGAAGCTGATGGCCGCAGTTTCACATATGCCGAGTTTGATGCGGCAGTAAATCGAACTTGTAGCTTGCTGGCAGAGCACGGAGTTGTAAAAGGAAACGCAGTCAGTTTGCTCTTACCCAATAGCGCTGAATACATCACTGCCTTTTTTGCCTGCTGGAAACTGGGCGCCATCGCAGGCCCCGTAAACTCGCTCCTAAAAGCACAGGAGATTGCTTATGTGATATCAAATTCAGAAGCCAGTGATTTGCTTGCCCATCGGGAATTCATACCAACGATAGAGAACATCAGAAGAGATTTACCCCAGTTAAAAGCCATCATCGAATTTTCGGACGAGTCTGCGGCAACATGTAACGTCACTCCGAGGACGTCGCTTCCTGTTGAGATTGACCCGGAAGATGAAGCGATCATCATCTACACTTCTGGCACCACGGGTCGACCCAAAGGTTGTCTGCTGACTCATGGAAACGTGATCGCCAACGCGCGTCAGATTAGTGAATGGCTGAAATTCACGCCCGCTGATCGACTGCTAACCGTGATGCCGCTCTTTCATATGAATGCGGTTTCCGTCACCACAATGTCGGCTCTTTATGCCGGTGGTTCCACCGTTGTTAGCCCGATGTTCTCGACATCCCGATTCTGGCAGATCATCTCAGATTACCGGATTACATCTTTTGGTTCGGTGGCCACGATGCTCTCGCTACTACTGAAGACTTATCCCGACGGTGTACCGCCGGGGCTGAAAACTGACCAATTGCGTTTCGCCATGTGTGGCTCCGCTCCTGTTCCCGCGGAAGTTCTCAAGCGTTTTGAAGAGACCTTTCATTGCCTGGTCATTGAGGGTTATGGCTTATCTGAATCAACATGCCGCTCAACATTCAATCCGCCCGATAAGCGGCGACGGCCTGGGTCGTGCGGTCTGCCAATCGGCAATGAAATGCGAGTGGTAGATGACAATGACAATGAGGTAGCAGACCGGGCTTTGGGAGAGATTGTCTTGCGCGGCGAGAATATTTTAAAGGGATACTTCAAGAATCCCGAGGCCAACGCTGCAGCTTTTTGCGGCGGCTGGTTTCACACCGGCGACATCGGCTATCGCGACGAGGATGGCTTCTATTACATTGTCGATCGAAAGAGTGACATGATTATCCGAGGTGGTGAGAACATCTATCCGCGGGAGATTGACGAGGTCTTATATCAACACCCGGCGGTTGCAGCGGCCGCGACCATCGGCATTCCGGATCAACTGTATGGCGAGGAGGTTGCTGCCTTCGTAGTGCTCAAGGAAGATGTGTCGGCCGGCCAGGAAGAGCTGATCGCTTTTTGCCGACAACGTTTGGCAGACTATAAATGCCCGAAGACCATTCGATTCGTCAGGGAGATTCCTAAGGGACCAACCGGAAAATTGCTGAAGCGCGAGCTCGCCCGTGAATCGCCAGGAGAAAATTCAGGTTAATGAAGCCGGGTACTCGCGTTTGGGCAGCGCAGGAGCAGGACGCCGACTGCTTGTCTGTAAGCGATCGAAGAACCAACCGGCGATGAGCCAGACGCCGCAAAGCGAAACCATAAGCGGCGCGAACCATTTACCATACAACCCGTCGGGGGAGAATTTCTCCGTAGCTGCGTGTAAGGCCTCACTGTTTGGCAACAAGCCAGCCTCAGAAAATTCGTGAAAGGAATAGATACCAACCTGCAGTATGAAGAGCAGCAGAAAAATGCCCGTCACTTGAAAGAAACGCTTGATGTTGATCAGGTGACCAAAGCGGGCCCAACCCCATGCGAATGACCCCGCTGCCAAAAGCCCCAATAGCGCTCCGGTGAGGAGTTGTGGATCGCGTACTTGTAGCAACATGAGAGCTGTTTCCATGCCCTCGCGGGTAATCATAAGAAACGTCAAGAGAAAAACGCCGGCTAGCGCTGTTATCTTCGACACTCCTGAAGCCATTTCACCCAACCGCATTTGCATTCGTTCGCGCAGTTTGCCGCCGGTGCGCCACATGTGAATCACCAGGGTGCCGACCATGATCATTGCAATCACGCCGAGCACACCTTCGCGCAGAGATTCGTTGGCGAGAAATTGGCTGGCATAAGCCCCCAGAGTTGCGCCAAGAGTATTCTCCAGTGTCGTATCTTCAACGCCGAATTTAAGCAGATAGCCAAGGGCGGCACTCGCCGAAAGACCGAGGACAATCGCCACATAAACCGCCGAAGTTAACGATTTGTGACCCGACTTCCGCAGATACGTGAGGATCACGGCGACCAGCAGGAACGACTCAAACCCTTCTCTGAGTACGATTACGAAGGAGCTAAGCATAATGAGTGAAGGTTCTCCAGCGGCAAGATTTCGCTTTCGACCCGGCGGGGCCCGCTGACCGACTGCCCCGGGAGACGAAGAGTATAGCCGAATTGAAAATAGTTTTCAATTTCAATTTATGTTTTTCGGAGCTTTGGCCATCTACAGGTTCTAAAATCTAGAAGCAATCAACCATGGCTTGTGGAAGCGATGGAGGTAAGGTGGCTTAGCCGGCATCACTGACTGAAAAGCTTATTGTCGGGTGACGGGAATGATTGCCAGGTCGGCGCGGAGCAGCCCGAGTTGAGTGTTGGCGCTGAAACGTAAAGGCAGCCGGCGAGAGTCGTCGCTTAGCCAGGCACGCATTTGGAACTTATCGCTGTCGGCATCGTCAGTTGTGAGCGAAAGCTGGATCGCTGAGACTATTTGTGACCCCAGCTGAATTGTCTCGCGCTTTAGAGCGCTGATAAATATTGTCTTCGGCTTGTTGTTGACCAGCATTGAGACCGCATTCCGCCTCGGAGGCGCCAGATCCAACGTGCGTACAAGATAGAAAAATGAGACGTAGTCATGAGTGCCAACGGGAATCTCTATTCTTTCGCCTGCTTCTGTGGTAGCCGCGCCGCTATCCTGGTTTATTGTCAACTTGGCACTCAGGCGATGAGATCCTTCAATAATATTCATCTCAGTACGAAAAGGAAGTAGCGTCCTCGGGTCCACGTAGGAGCTGACTTGATCGTTCACGAACATTAGCCGCTGGGCTGCGTTTATCGTCTGCGCTCGGCCGGTAAAAAGAAGTCCGTCTCGCTCGAAATACTGCGAACGGGCGCGCACCTGAAAAGTGACCTGTCCAACGGGCGCCGGAATATCGCCAAAAAAAGTCTGAAAGTTCAGCTGCTCCCCTACTTTAAAGGGGAGCCCAAGGGCGCCATCGCCTCCTTCTGGTTGAGTGGGAATTATTAAAGGCGTCTGTGTAGGTGATGTGGCGATGAGCGGCGTCGGAGATGGTTGCGCGAGTGGGGGCGTCAAAAACTCCGAGCCGGCAAGTTCAGCGCGTATCTCGCCAGCGCGATGCTTCGCAGTGATCAGAACTGGTACATGTCTTTCATCGTCACTGAAATAGATCCTTATGTTGAAGTCGTTGGCCGACGAATTATTTCTAACTTTGACTTGTGACGCCAGCGCATTGAATGAGCCAATGTTGGTTTTGACTGACTGGTGCCCCGTTACCTTTAACTCAGCCTCATACTCTTCCTCGTCACCGCGTACTGTAAAGCGGTAGGCGGAACCTTCGCTGAGAGGCAGGGCGCGCAACCGGTAAACAGCGGATATGAAATCGTAGGTTCCCGGAAATTCCCCGGACCGCTTGGGGGATGGCATGGCGGCAAGGCCAGCAGGTTGATTGAAGTCGAGAGCATTGTCTGAGGTGCGCGAGGCTTCACGCAGTACGCGCTGCGAACGATAGGGTAACCCGGTCTGCGGATCCACATACGTTGTGTAGTCGTTATTGATGGCGAATAATGCGGCATTTACTACGCCTACCGTCTCTACATGTCCGCGCAGTTGAATTCCATCACGTCCGAAAAAGATGCCGCGCGCCACAACCTGAAGTTCCACATGGGCCGCACTAATGAAATTGGAGAACGAGACGTTGAAAGTCAGACGCTCGCCAACGCGATAAGAGGCCGGCGAGAGGGATAGGGATGCGACGTCACCGGAGCGCTGAGCGGAGGCCGGAAGTGTCAGCGCGAGCAGTAGAAGCAAAGACTTGCTAACGAGGGGAAGTCTCAAACTTGGCTCACCTTTGCAATATTAGTCAGAACCGGGTGGGAGCGAATGGCGCCCTGAATAGATTGTACACGGATCCTGCGTCGGAGAGTTCCTTTCTTTCACATTCTTCTTTCTTTGAGCCCCATCATAATTTGTTCAAGCACCTCTTCCGCTGCTTGTTCCGGATCGGCGGCACCAATAATCGGTCGCCCGACGACCAGGTAGTCAGCGCCGGCTGCAATGGCTTGGCGCGGGTTCATTATGCGCCTTTGATCGTGCCGGTCTGAATCTGAAGCCCTGATGCCCGGAGTTACGACCAAAAAGTCTTTTTCGGGCGCCAGCGACCGAATTAGCTCGATTTCCTGTGGTGAGGCAACGACGCCATCCAAACCGGATTCTCTGGCCAGGAGGGTCAGACGGCGCACTTGATCTTCTGGTATCGAAGGTAGCCCAGTCTGCGCAAGAGTGGCAGCATCGATGCTGGTGAGGACGGTGACTGCGATGATTGCCGGCCGAGTTATGCCGGTCGTCTCCGCCTCACGAGAGACTGCCTCGGCTGTGAAACGCATCATCTCTTTGCCGCCTGCGGCATGCACATTGAAAATTGATACGCCAAGCCGTGTAGCCTCCACGCCGGCCGCGGCCACCGTGTTGGGGATGTCATGAAACTTCAGATCCAGAAACACCCGCTGGCCGGCGCTCACAATATCACGAACTACTTGTGGACCTGTGGAGGTGAACAGCTGCGAGCCAACTTTGAACATACCTATGCGATCGCGCAAGGTGCTCACCAGATTAGCTGCCTCTTTAGCGCTTGAAACATCAAGAGCGACGATCAGTTTCTCTCTCGCAGTCTCCTTCTCATTCACCTTTGGCTGCATGCTCATGTGCACCTCTCTTTCACACGGCAACCTACCGCTTCGTCCAGTGATTGAAAGCCCTCGCGATGTACGATCTCCGTGAGACCATCGTTAATGTCCCGGGCGATTGAGGGTCCCTGGTAAATGAACCCAGTATAGAGTTGCACCAGACTGGCGCCGGCACAGATCTTCTCCCACGCGTCTTCTGCTGTAAATATGCCCCCAACGCCAATCAAGGGAAGTGTGCCACCAGTAAGACGGTAAAGACTTGCGATCATCGTGGTGGAGCGCTTGCGAAGTGGAACACCACTTAAGCCTCCCGCTCCACAGGCCTCAATCTCCGTTTTCGGTGTTCGCAGTTCATCTCGTTCAATGGTGGTATTTGTGGCAATGATTCCGGCGACGTTATTCTCCCGACCGACGCTCACAATCGCTTCCATTTGCTTCTCAGTTAAGTCAGGAGCAAGCTTTATCAACAGCGGCTTCGAACCAAGTTCCATGTTTCGGCTTTGTAATGCTTTCAGTAAAGGTGCCAACTGGTCCGGCTCTTGTAGCTCTCGCAGTCCCGGTGTATTTGGTGAGCTGACGTTAATAGCGATGTAGTCGGCGACTGGATGAACTATCTCGAAGCTGTTTAAGTAATCGCGCACGGCATTGGTTGCTGCCTTGCTTCTCCCGATGCTCACTCCGAGCACGCAGTGCGGCTTGTGTTGGGAAACCCGCTGTGCAAACGCCTGAGCGCCTTTATTGTTGAACCCCGCGCGGTTGATGAGGGCCTTATCTTTTGGCAGCCGGAACAATCGGGGTCGCGGATTTCCTGGTTGAGGGGAATAGGTAACAGTACCCGCTTCGATAAAGCCAAAGCCAAGCGCTGCCAAAGCTTCCAGCGCCACCCCATCCTTATCGAAACCGGCTGCCAGCCCGACGGGATTGGCAAACTTCAGACCAAACCGCCACAGGTCGCCAAAAGGGCTTCGCTTATACCTGTTTCCCAACACTTTTGTGGAAATGCGGGAAGCAAAAGAAAGTGAATGCAGCGCCAGTTCGTGGGCCGTTTCCGGAGGCAGGCTAAAGAGTAGCGGACGCAACAATGAACGATAAAGCATGAAGCGGCTAGAAGTGTCTCAAGGATCGAACAAGGGAGGCTAGCAGAGCGCCATTGACGCTGACAAGTCAATTGGTAGGGCCTTGAAACACCACGAACTTTCTGATTGGTGGATTCCACCTTTTAGAACCAAACTGCCTTAACTGATGCCTGGGGGGTATTGGCAATTGGGTTAATCTCGAGTAACAAGCCGCGGAGGTGACAGTCTGTCACCCAACCTTGTCACTTCACAGAGCTTCTTGTTAGTATCCGTCCCAGCATGGAATTCGTCGAAAAAGCGCGCATCATGGATGGGCCGCGTATCAATCGCGCGCTGGCTCGCCTTGCGTCTGAGATCGTGGAAGAGAATCATGGCGCTGACGATCTTTATCTTGTCGGCATCCGCAGACGAGGTGTGCCCCTGGCCGAGCGTATGGCTGACAAGATTGCCGATTTGGAGGGCGATCGGCCGCCCGTTGGCGTTTTGGATATCACGTTATACCGCGACGACCTTTCGACTGTTGGCGCCAAGCCAATCGTTAATCGCACCGAACTTCCCGGCGACATCGACAACCGCAGCATCATCCTGATTGATGACGTGCTGTATACGGGCCGCACGATCCGTGCCGCACTAGATCAACTGATCGATTTTGGCCGACCCAGGCGCGTACAACTTGCGGTATTGATAGATCGGGGTAAGGAACATCGGGAGCTTCCGATCCAGGCAGATTACATTGGCAAGCTTGTGCCCACAAAGAAGAGTGAGATCATTAAAGTGTTACTACGGGAGTTTGATGAAGACGAGGGCGTCTTAATCGTCGAACGACCAGCGACGGAAGTGGTTTGAAAAAGCGGCCCGCAACGGCCGCTTTTTTTTGGGATGATGCAACCTGTATTCAATCGCAAACACCTGCTTGGTATCCGCGAACTGGAGGTTGGCGAGATAAACCACCTGCTTGATACTGCTGAGACTTTTCGCGATGTTTCTCGCCGAGAGATAAAGAAGGTGCCGGCGTTGCGTGGCCGCACGGTCATCAATCTATTTTTCGAACCGTCAACACGCACCAGGACTTCGTTCGAAATCGCTGCTAAACGCCTCTCGGCCGATGCAGTAAACATCAGCGTTGCCAACTCGAGTGTCAGCAAGGGTGAAACACTGCTCGACACCGCCCGGAATCTGGAGGCGATGGCACCGGATTGCATAGTCATTCGTCATTCGATGGCGGGCGCTCCTCAGCATCTAGCGAAGATTTGTAGCGCCCCCATTGTCAATGCCGGCGATGGCGCCCACGAACATCCCACTCAAGCGCTCCTGGATGCACTGACCATTCGTGAACACAAGAAGCATATCAAGGGACTAAATGTGGCCATTATCGGGGATATTCTTCATTCGCGGGTGGCGCGCTCCAACATCTATCTGCTGACAAAACTGGGAGCAAAGGTCCGCATTGCGGGACCAGGCACACTTGTCCCGGCGGAATTCGCGGAACTGGTGGAGCAGGGAGTTCGCCTGGAGCAGCGGATTGAAGACGCAGTAACGGGCGTAGATGTGATAATGATACTTCGTCTGCAACGCGAGCGGCAGGATACGGCGTTCTTTCCCTCAATGCGGGAATATGCGGTGCACTACGGTCTGCATCCCGAGCATCTCGCGCTTGCTCATCCGGAGGCGATCGTGATGCATCCGGGGCCGATCAATCGTGGAATTGAAATCTCTTCCGAAATCGCCGATGGCAGTCGCTCGTTAATTCTGGATCAAGTGAGTAATGGAGTGGCAGTGCGGATGGCGGTGCTCTATCTATTAGCAGGTGGCGGGCGATCAGAGGTAGAAGAGGTGATAGGACCCAAGAGTAACGGCAAACGAAAACACCGAGAGACCAGGGGATGAAGCTGCTAATTGCAAATGGCTATCTGATTGATCCCTCATTGGGAATCAACGGTGGGCGCGACGTGTTAATCGTCGATGGGCGCGTCGCGGATGTGCTTGAGCGAAACGATTCACGTCCTCAGGACGCTGAAGTCTTTGACGCTACCGGCTTGATTGTCGCTCCGGGATTCATCGACTTGCATGTCCATCTGCGTGAACCGGGACAGGAATATAAGGAGACGATTGCGACGGGAGCGGCAGCGGCTGTTGCCGGCGGTTGGACCAGTGTCTGCGCGATGCCAAATACCGATCCTATCAATGACAATCCGGCTGTAACTAGATTCGTGATCGAACAAGGTGAAGAGGCGCAGCTTGCCAATGTTTTCCCGATTGGCGCCATCACCAAGCAAAGCGCCGGTAAAGAACTTGCCGAGATGGGGGAGATGAAGAAGGCTGGCATCGTGGCGGTCTCCGATGATGGCCAGCCCGTACCGAGTGCGGGAATGATGCGTCGGGCAATGGAGTATGCTCGTGGCTTCAATCTCCCAGTTGTGGACCATTGTCAGGAGCACTCCCTCAGTGCCGGCGGCGTAATGCACGAGGGTCGCTGGTCAATGATCCTTGGTTTGAAAGGTATGCCGGCGGCGGCGGAAGAGGCTGATGCGCTGCGCGATTGTGTGCTGGCAAAATTGACGAAAGCGCGCGTGCATTTGGCCCACATCTCCACACGTGGCGCGCTGGAAGCGGTGCGCCGCGCCAAAGAACTTGGTCTTCGCGTGACTTGTGAAGTTGCGCCCCATCACTGGACGCTAACAGACCAGGCCGTCGAGGAATACGACACCAACACCAAAATGAATCCGCCATTGCGCAGCCCCGATCATGTCGGGGCCTTACTTGAAGGGTTGCGCGACGGCACCATCGACGCAATTGCCACGGACCATGCGCCTCACCACCAGGATGAGAAAGCACTGGAATTCGATCAGGCACCGTTTGGAATAATCGGTCTTGAGACGGCAGTCGGACTAGCATTTGACCTTGTACATCAGGGGGTGATCGATCTGGTGCGGCTGGTCCAGTTATGCTCAACCAATCCGGCTCAGATCTTCAGCCTGGCGGGACGAGGTTCGCTGCGGCGAGATGCGTGGGGTGACGTCACGATTCTGGATCCGGAGCTCGACTGGACCTTCGAGGCTTCACGTTCACGGTCCAAGAGTCGAAACACGCCGTTTGATAAGAGACGCTTTACTGGTGGGCCTGTAGCGACAATCGTGGCAGGCAAGACAGTTTACGTCCATCCGAAGCTAAAAGAGATCACCGCCGGCAAACGCGCCGAGCTGGCCCAGAGGCGCTAGCGGCCCTGAAACGAAAAACCCGCCACAATCAGCGGCGGGCTTTTCGTCTGGTCGCCTACTTACGTTATGACTGGGGCGACTGATCTTCTCTGGAAGCCCGCCCGCGCTCTCCCCTTCACAAGCGGGCCCCCATCGCACGGCAACCCTAAAGGGCTACCGATCCCCATCGGACTCACCGATCCTTATCTGACATTCGCGGCGAGCAGCGAAATACTCTGATTCAGAATTACTCCAAACTCCGTATCCGCTTTGACCACCGCTTCATGTCCCTTTGAAAACAGCGCGCCTGCAACTCCCAGACCGGCGCCCACCCCGGCGCCAATGCCTGCCCCTTTACCACCACCAGCAATCGCGCCAATTAAAGCTCCAGTCACAGCGCCTCCACCGATGAAGACAACGTTACGTTTTACTGCTGACGTGCCTGAAACCTCGCCTTCGTTATCGGCAGTTACGTTTTCGCTCGTGACGTTGGTGAGGTCGCCATTGATCACACGTGCCGCATTGTTTGGTAAACGCAGTGAATCAAAATGCACGCCAATGGTTCCCGCCTTGCTTTGACGAGAAGCGCGATTGACGCTGGTGACGCGACCCGTGATTACACTGCCTGCCGGAATCACCTCTATCCCGTCTGCATAAACCGGGTCAACAACCGTGGTCGTAAATTGATCTCCAACGCGAGCGGTTTCCGACGTGATGGTTTGGTTCATACGCACGCGCACTATCTGACCGGCAGCAACCGTGTATTGGATGGGCACCGGTACGGGATTAACCACTACGTGTGTGGCAGGTCGCGTTGACCGGCGCAAACGTGGCTTCCGCCGTCGCGTTTGACCAACTGCCGGCGCCACTGTTGAACCGATAAGCGCTATGAGCAGCAGGGCACTGATGGCCGCTCGACCAAATCTACTATCGAATCTTGTTTTCATTTTGGGAACCTCCGCTGTCAACTCAACTCATCGAGCTTCGCTTGATGCGACGCACGGCGAGGTTTGGCAATGTTCGTGCCAGATTTGTTGAAGGGAAGTTGATGTGAACAGAAGCGTTGCTTTTCAAGCACTTACAACACTCGCTGGCTCGGTTCGGCGCTCAACTTGGACGTCACATTAAACGATGTGCGCTGAGAGCGTATCTATTTGCACGATATGGAATACGCAGGGCGAATTGGCGAAACGCGCGAAATTGGCGAAGTAGACGCAAGACCGGCTTCGCAATTTTCGCTAGCATGGCCGGTTAGAGATGTCGTCCGTTTTGCTGAGATAAAGCTTCACTCACCCCTCCCGTCCACTGACATCTTCACGTAGGTAAACTTCTTCCTTTTTTTGCGGGGTCCATAAAGGTTTGAGGCCCGGACAGTCTGGGAGTGTGCTCCAGCTGCTGACAAATTTCCCGGCGTGTTTGAGTGATCACGGCACTCAGGCGCCTCACGGATTTTGTTATCCGAGCATATGCCCAGCGCAGGATTGTTAATGCAAACTCGGGTAAGAACCAGACAAGTTGCGCACACTGTGACACTGGTAACCTGCACAGTGGTCTGCCTATTTCTGGCAACTCCCATTTCGGCCCTGCTAGTACAATCAAGACGCACTCGATCCAAATACTTGCCGATTCTGTCTTCCGCTTCGGATTCAGATAGAGTAAACGGCTCAAAGGTCCAAGGCTTCAGCGTAGAGCGTCAGCCAGCCGTAAAGGTTGTTCCGAAGGGTGATTCCAGCTCTTACTTGGGGAGCCCGGCCAACGCCTTGTCGCCTGGGCTATTGCCGGAATCTCATTACTCCTCCAAAGCGGACGCCGAGACAGCCTCCCATCTAGCGCTAGCTGCCCCAAACATCACCACCCTCTCTCCCTCCAGCGCGATTGCCGGCGGAGCGGGCTTCGACCTGGTAGTCAACGGCACCGGTTTTGTCGACGGCTTTGTAATAAGGATCAATTCTCTTGATCGGACGACTACATTCATCGACTCAACCCAGCTGAGTACTCCCATAGATGCAAGCGAGATTACTACCGCCGGCAGCCTAACCGTCACTGTCTTCGATCCGGATGTGAATGGCGGCGAGTCGGCTCCACTAACTCTCCCCATTAATAACCCGGTGCCGAGCACAAGCACATTGTCTCCGGCGAGTGCGACAGCGGGCGGACCAACCTTTCCGCTAACGGTGAATGGCAGCAACTTTGTTACTGGAGCCACGGTAAATTTTGGTGCGACTCCCCATACGGCAACCGTCATTAGCTCAGGGCAGTTGACGGCTTCCATCTCGGCGTCAGAGATAACCACAGCGGGCGCCATCATTCCTGTTACGATCACAAATCCTAGCCCGGGTGGTGGTACGTCAACTCCAGCGTTGAACTTCACAGTGAACCATCCAGTTCCCGTGATCACAAGCCTGTCGCCAACCGCAAAGACCGCCGGAGATCCGGCGTTCACGTTGACCGTCAACGGCTCCAGCTTCGAGAGCACTTCGGTGGTCCGCTTTAATGGCAGTACTCGAACCACCGCATTTATAAATTCAAATCAATTGACCGCCCAGATTCTCGCCAGTGACCTGACGGCTGTGGGGAGTTTCCCTATTACGGTGTTCAACTCCGCGCCGGGAGGCGGAACCTCGAACGCCGTAAATTTCACCGTTTCGTCCGTGCCGGTACCAACCATTACTACTCTCGTCCCAACCAGTGTCACGGCTGGAGGTCCCGACTTTACGCTGACCGTTAACGGCACAAACTTCGTCGTTGGATCAGTGGTGCGCTTCAACGGGACGAACCGTACCACAACCTTTGTTAGTTCTACTCAATTGACCGCAACCATCCTGGCACCAGATATAGCCCTGGCCGGTGGCTACCCCATAACCGTGTTAAATCCGGCGCCTGGAGGTGGAACGTCTGGCGCAGTCATCTTGGCTGTTAACCCTGTTATCACAACCATCTCGCCAGCGACAGTGAGGGCCGGTGACATAGGTTTCACACTCACAGTGAATGGTATTGGCTTTGTTACAGGAACCGTGGTGCGCTTCAATGGCGCCAACAGATCAACGACTTTTCTTAGTTCAACGCAATTGACTGCCTCGATTTCCGGCACCGACATCGCCACCGTTGGCACCTATCCCATTACCGTCGTGACACCAGCACCGGCGAGTTTGGTTTCCAACGCTGTGAATATCACAGCGATTCCTTCAATCACCAATCTCACACCAATGACGGCGGTAATTGGTGACCCAGGCTTTACGTTGACGGTGATTGGATCAGGCTTTGTTAATGGCGCTGTGGTGAAATGGAATGGAGTTAACAAAACCACCTCTTTCGTCAACAGCTCGAAGCTAACAGCGACTATTGCTGCGGCAGACATCTCCACGGTGGGCCCGCGCGCAGTCACAGTTTTGAATCCGGCTCCCACTAATCTGACTTCTAATGCTGTCAACTTCAATGTTACAAACCCGCCACCCGCAACTGAATGCGCGGCGGATGTCGACGTTACTCTCGCTGATCCTGGTCTGATTAATTCGGGGCCTGCAAGATCCCAGATGTGGCGCAATGACAACATCTGGTGGGGCGCTTTCTCCAATAATACTGATGGAGTCTATTTCTATAGACAGATGACCCCTACCACCTGGTCTCGAGGAACGCTAATTGACGCCAACTTCGTGGCAGGCGTTTTCGTTGCGGGCGCGCCTGACTGTCTATGGAACGGAACCAATCTTTTTATTCTTATTCAGGAGTCGATCACACTCGCCAAACTATACAAATACACTTATAGCACCACTACTAAGACTTACACCATCGTGTCTGGGTTCCCCATTAGTCTCCCGCTGATTGGTGTGGGTACCAGTGGCTCGGGCAAAGCCTATGGAACGCTCGCCGTCGATCAGGACAGCACCGGGAAGTTATGGGCTGCCTATACGGGTTCAGGAATAGGTGGTGACGGCAACATTCGGGTTATCTCTTCCACGTCCGCCGATCATAAGACCTGGGATACCACAGGTTTCGTGCTCGCGAGCGGTGTCTCAGTAAATAAGACGGAAGGTTCCACGATAGTACGTTTTGGCAACAAGATTGGAGTTGCCTGGTCCAATCTCAATACCTCGGAAAATGCGTTTCGCTTTCACAATGACGCTGACCCGGTGACTACCTGGAGTGTGAAAGAGGTAATCGATTCCGGCTTAGGCCCGGAAGGGACCGGGAGTGTTGCCGGCAAACAGATGAGCATGAAGGCACATCCAGACGGGCGTATCTTCCTGGTCTC
>Ga0209751_10000252_pt1 | contig 57090 bp, 45 predicted proteins | sample RifCSP13_1_FD_184019 | JGI IMG/M metagenome (GOLD analysis project Ga0209751, IMG submission 184019) | Soil microbial communities from Rifle, Colorado - Rifle CSP2_sed 13_1 (SPAdes) (version 2) | ecosystem: Environmental > Terrestrial > Deep subsurface > Rock core/Sediment | place: Rifle...
GTTTACGTAATATTTCGTGCTGAAATTAGAAGGTTACTGCAACAAATGCATACGGTTTCCCAACTAGAATCTGAGCCGCTTAATAGCCCCGTTACATGCTCGGCTGGAGAACAGCAAGGCGGCGCCCGCGGCTCGGGGATGTCCGTTACTCGGTGCCTTGGAGAAGAGCACAAGCTGATTAAGAGACCGTTAGCATCTTCGCCAAAATACCCGACTGAGGTGATAGGTTGCTAAGACTTAGCAATTCCCTTTCCCATTTTCCCACGGCGAAAAAGAGTCTCGCTCTGGCGCTGACGTTTGTCATGAGTGTGGCGCCGGTGTTTGCTGGAATTTCCTTAAGTCCAACGGACGGCATTGTCATGACCGGCGCCGACGGCATCGTCATGACCGGGGCCGATGGCATTGTCATGACCGGCGCCGACAGCTTCTTTAACAGTAGCACTAATGGCATCGTCATGACCGGCGCCGACGGGATTGTCATGACCGGTGCCGACGGCATTGTTATGACTGGCGCGGATGGATTTGCCTATCCAAACAGCATTCGGATGGTTTCGGCTGATGGCGTCGATATAACGAGTGCAGATGGCATAGTTATGACGGGCGCTGATGGGATTGTCATGACCGGCGCTGATGGAACCCAGCATACTGCTGATTCAGTCACCATAACGCTGGCCAACGGCATAGTTATGACAGGCGCTGATGGCATTGTCATGACGGGTGCTGATGGCGTCCGGCAGGCAGCCTCCGATGGCATCGTTATGACGGGAGCCGACGGCATCGTCATGACCGGAGCCGATGGCATTGTTATGACGGGCGCAGATTCGTTAAGGGCTGTGGGAGCGGACGGCTTTGTCTACTCGGTAGTTCCGAGCGGGATGACGTTTGCGGGCGTTACCGGCATCGTTATGACCGGAGCTGACGGGATCGTGATGACCGGGGCGGATGGCATTGTCATGACTGGGGCAGATGGCACATTTACCGCCAACAGTACAGGCACTCCAATCAGCCTTCAATCGGTCGATCCGGAATTGCTAGCGCAGCTGAACCAACTTGCTGATGACAGTACTATTAATTCCCTGGTCGTCTTCCATCAGTTGCCAACCGATAAGGATCTTGATGCCTTGCGAGCTATCGGCATCAGCGGGGGCACGCTGTTTCATGTTCTACCGATGGTCATGATCAGTGGGACGAGAGAGCAAATTGCGGCCATTTCACGGTTGCCCGGGGTTCGTTCGATATATGGTAATCGAACGCTCAGTTTGACTACTGAGCCCGAGGTTCGCGCCGCAACCGGGATCGAACGCGCGTGGCGCGACGCCGAAATTAAAGAGAGCCACGAAGGTATTCAGATCAGTGGCCATGGCGTTACGGTAGCTGTACTCGATACGGGCATTGACGGAACGCATGGTGACCTCTCGGGCCGCATCACTAAAAACGTCAAGCTCTTCGACACTCAGAGCCTGGGTGTTGGGTTCAACTATCCAACTAACTCCGAGAATTTATCAAACACTGACCTGGCTTACGGACACGGCACATTTGTAGCCGGTGTAATCGGCGGCAACGGCAGTCTGTCTAGTGGCAAATACAGCGGCGTAGCGCCGGGAGCTCGTCTTGTTGGGCTGAGTGCGGGGGATCTGTCATTAGTCTATGTTCTAAACGGTTTCGATTACCTGCTGGCAAACAAGGCAGCGCTCGGAGTGCGAGTTGTAAATTGCAGCTTTTCAGCAAATACCGTTTTTGACAAGAACGATCCGGTAAATGTTGCCACCAAACTTTTGACCGAAGGTGGGATCAACGTGGTCTTTTCTGCTGGGAATACCGGACCCGGTGCACACACTCTGAACCCGTACGCGGTTGCGCCGTGGGTTGTAGCCGTCGGGGCAACAGACACTCAAGGGCGGCTTGCCAACTTTTCGTCGCGCGGCGGTTTTGCCAGCGGTTTGTTTAGGCCAACTCTGGTAGCGCCCGGCTCTGCGGTCGTGAGTCTGCGCGGGTCAGGAATAGTGAATGTTACTGGGGCAGAAGGACTGGCCGGAACTGATGCGCAGAGATTAAGTTCGGCGGAACTGCCTCATTACACCGTGGCAAGCGGCACCAGCTTCTCGGCTCCCCAAGTTGCCGGAGCTATCGCGCTGATGCTTGAGGCCAATCCAAATCTATCCCCAGCCGAAGTGCGCGAGATTCTCCAACGCACTGCCACGCCGCTGGCTCCCTACTACGCGTACGAGGTTGGAGCCGGCATGCTGAATGTCCACGCCGCAGTCTTACAGGCGGCTTTTATGGGTCGTAAGATCGGGACCTGGCGTGGCACGCTTGATCGGGGACAGGTGCAGTTCATTAACGATCCCCTCAAAACATTCTCAGGGACGCTTCAGGCAGGCACAACATGTGATACAGCCCTGCAAATTCCTGAGAATACGCTGCTTGCCTCCGTACACATTGGGTGGGGACCCTTGTGGACAACAAATGACCTTTCATTGTCGCTTTATGATTTCACTGATTCGTTGAAGGGGGAGGCAAACACCCTTAACCTACCAGGTCTAAATGGAAGGCGGGAGCGGCTGACGCTTGCTGCGCCGGCGGCCGGCGCATGGCGGGCAAGCGTGAGGAACACCATTGGAGCCCTGGGCACTCAGCAACCATTTTCAGGTGTGCTGGAAGTGGGTCGCGCGCGGTACGGACGGATGACGGACGTCGATGCTGTCAGTCCTACTCTCCGCAGTGAGATCTATCAAAGCCTACGTACTTTCTCGATGTGGCCAATCGGAGCAAGATTCAGAACAGACTGGAGCGTTAGCCGCTCCGACTTGGCGACAGCGCTTGTCCTTGGTGGACGAGTGCCCCAGTATTTGCCGTCCCGATCCAACTATTCCGACGTTCGCGACCAAGCGACCGCCCTCTTTGTTGAAAGCGTTCAAGCATCTCCCACTGGGGCGCTCTTTATTGACGCTCAACCAGGAGGGAAATTCCGACCAAACGACAACGTGACCCGTCTAGCGGCGGCGGTGGCCCTGGTCCGGGCGGCGGGATTGCGGGCTGAGGCGGAAACGAAAGCTAACGCACCCCTGGCCTTTCTCGATGCCCTCAGCATTCCCGCGGATTTGAGAGGCTACGTTTCCGTAGCTGTCGCTCGCGGCTTCCTTGAAAGCGACACACTGTTCCGGCCGCAGTCGGGACTAACCAGGGGGGAACTCGCGCACGCTCTCGCGATGCTGCAAAAGCGCGCCATTCAGTGAATCCCTGGTAATTAAACTAGCAACTCACGCAGTGCTGACTCTTCGTCATCTGTAAGAAAACTGAAGACCAGGCCAAACCCTGTGCTCGGTTGATCCTTAATAACTTCACCGCGCAATTGGAGCCATTCACCTGATTCCAGCTTCATTTCCAGACTGACGACTTCACCAACATCGACGCGGCCACGGGTATTAACAAAGCAGCCGCCGAGGCTTAAGTCCTCAACCCGGCCCTCATGAGTGCCAGACAAACCGACCCAGCGTGTGGGCAGGTTAGTTATTGTGCGTTCATCGGTTCGTCTTTCTTCTGTCATTTTTTCAGTCTTTCTGGTAGTTGGCCAAAATACACGTTGGTGTTGTATTGGAAGGCGACGATACCATTCTCGCAGTGTTTTCGAAAAATCTTCTCCAGGCCCGCTAACATTGGCTCGTAGTTTGGATCATCGGTCCCAGGCGTATAAGACGCCGATAAAACACGTCCTTTCAGACCGTCCCAATCCAGCTCCTGGACATTTGGAAAAGTCTCGAGGCTGAAAGTGCCCGGCGCAAAGAAGTCAGCAATCCGTTCGTCCCCGCGGTCGTGACGCACTTGCTGGTAATCGGTCCCCCATGTCAGTAACAACTGTTCGTACGCCCGCAAGAAAGGCGTCGAATCCAGGCGCCGCTCGTTCCATATCAAAGCGACCCAACCTTCTGGTCTCAAGATGCGACAAAACTCGTTCCGCGTATTGACTGGCTCAAACCAATGAAATGCTTGACCTGCAGTGACAAAATCGACACTTGCGGACGGTAGCGATGTCGACTCTGCTGTACTCTTGATGCTGGTGAATTTGGGGTAGTTCTTGAGAAGTTCTTCTCCGGCTGTCCGCATAGCATCGTTGGGCTCGACCGCGTAGACAATGTTCCCGTTCTGTAAAAAAAGTTTAGCTAAAATCCCGGTACCTGATCCCACATCGGCAATCGCGGATTCAGAGGAAAGACCACAACGCGAGGCCAAAAGACGGACAATTCTGGCTGGGTATTCCGGTCGATATTTGACGTAGTTTTCGACTCTTGTCGTGAATCTTTGCGTGGGATTTATGACAGACGCCACGATCGGCCTTATTGCGCTTCACGCGCTACAGGGCAAAGATTAATTTGGCGGTATGGGTGTAGCTCTTTCGGTTCCCCTCTCAGAAGGATAATACTTCACAAACAAGCGATGCCCAAGCAAGAGCAGAAGAATGAAGCCGAAAGTGACTGGGAGTCGGGTGTCCGCCTTGACGAGCATCCAAAAGTGAATGACGCCGGCGATTGCTGCCATATAGACTAACCGATGCAATTGGCCCCAACGCTTTCCGCCTAGTCGCTTGATCATTTTGTTTGTTGAAGTTAGGGCCAGCGGCAGCATCATAACAAAAGCTGCCATGCCGACGGCCACGAAAGGCCTCTTGCCAATGTCTTTAATAACTTCCCGCAAATTAAAGAACTGGTCGAACCAGATATAGGTCACCAGATGAAGAAGTCCATAAAAGAATGCGAATAGACCTAACATGCGCCGAAGCTTTACCAACCAATTCAGTCGGAATGTTACGCGCAAGGGTGTAATCGCCAGCGTGCCAATGAGAAACAGCAACGCAAGCATGCCTGTGGTGTGCGTGGCAAACTCCAGAGGATTGGCACCGGCCCTTTTGCGGTAGAGGTCCCAAAGCAGCAGTGCCAGCGGTACCAGGCCGTTAATGAAAACGACTAGTTTAATAAAACCTGCGTCTTGCATAATTCTGAATCAGGCAATCAAAAATACCGTCTTAAATCCATTCCGGTGTACAGATGGGCGACTTGTTCACCATAACCATTGAACAGCAATGTGTTGCGTCTGCGGTATTCCCCGATTCTCCGTTCAGTTGCCTGGCTCCAGCGTGGGTGTGGCACATCCGGGTTAACGTTGGAATAAAAACCGTACTCGTTTTGGGCCTCAAGATTCCAAGTCGTCGGCGGCTCGCTCGCCACCAGGCGAATCTTCACGACCGACTTGATGCTTTTAAATCCGTATTTCCATGGCACAACGAGCCGCAAAGGCGCGCCATCCTGAGGTGGTAGATGTTCTCCGTACAGTCCTGTTGCGACGATCGTCAGTGGATGCATTGCCTCATCGAGACGCAGACCTTCGGAATAGGGCCACTCGAGCACCCCAGTTCGTTGGTTGGGCATGACCTTTGGGTCGTAAAGCGTCTCAAATGCGACGTAATTGGCCCCTGCAATCGGGTCAACCTTTTTGAGCAGAGTTGCCAGCGGAAATCCTAACCAAGGTATAACCATTGACCAGCCTTCGACGCAGCGCAAGCGATACACACGCTCCTCGATGGGCATTCTCAGCAACTCTTCAAGATCGAAGATTCGCGGATTATGCACCAACCCTTCAACCGACACGCTCCAGGGGCTGGTTTTGAAGTTTTTAGCCTCCGCGGCAACCGAGCTCTTATCAGTTGAGAATTCGTAAAAATTGTTGTAGTGGGTAATGTCTTCAAGCGGAGTAAGTTCCTCATCCACCGTGTAGCCGGCCCTCAACGCCTCTGGAGTGGAGGGCTTATTCTGGACTCTGGTATTGGTAGCTTTCTCGGTGAGCACGGGATTGACCCGGCGATAAAGGAGGGCTGTCGCCGTGGTGGTCGCCGCCAGAGCCGCCCCGCGAATGAACAATCGCCGATTAAGATAAACCTTTTTATCAGTGATTTCGCTCTGTTTAATGTCAGGTGCCTTGTTGACTAGCATGAATATTAGAGCCCGCGTGGCACCGGCAAGTTGCTAAAATCCGCCATCTTCCCAGGGGACGGATACTCCTTGCACTTTAGTCGGTTCTTGGGCCCTTGTCATTACAGTCTGCGGTTTTGACAAGGGCTACGGTGGACCGGACGAAACCTCGCGGCATTGTAGAAACTGCGGCGCACAACCAATAATGGCCGTGGTTTGCCAGCCTCCGTCATGAGAAAAGTGATCTTATGGATCCCGCAGCCTTTCTGTCAGACAAACCCGAGAACTTGGAGACGGAACCAACGACGAGCAACAAACTGTTGCGGTGGGCAGGTGTCCTTCTCGCAGGCGGGCTGATCCTCGCATTTTCTCCGCCCGAAGGGATCACTTCCGCCTCGTGGCGCCTACTGGCGATCTTTGTAGCCACGATCATAGGCTCCATATTGCGGCCGATAGCAGGCGGAGCAATGGTGTTGCTGGGCATCGCAGCGGTCGCGTTGAGTGGTGCACTGCCCGTCGGCCAAGCTCTCGCGGGTTATGCCGATCCAATCGTTTGGCTCGTTTTAGCAGCGTTTTTCATCTCGCGAGCGATGATAAAGACCGGACTTGGGCGGCGCGTCGCGCTGATATTCATCAGAGCCATCGGTCATCATTCGCTCGGTCTTGGTTATGCTCTTGTCGCGACTGATTTCGTTCTTGCCAGCGTTATTCCGTCCAACGCAGCGCGCGCGGGCGGAATAATCTTTCCCATCGCCAAAAGCCTCTCGGAAGCCTATGACTCGAAACCTGGCGCGACGGCGAAACGTCTCGGTGCGTTTTTGATGACCATGCTCTACCAGTCGGATGTCATCATTTGTGCGACGTTTCTGACGGGCCAGGCCTCAAATGTACTAATTGCAAAGTTTGCTCAGCAGGCAACGGGAGTTGAGATTGGCTATGGCCGTTGGTTTTTGGCCGGAATTCTGCCCGCCCTCGTGTCTCTTGTTGCAGTTCCGCAAATGATCTATCGTCTCAACGCTCCGGAAGTGAAGCACACCCCAGCTGCAGCTGAGTTTGCCCGTGCCGAATTACACCGCATGGGCGGAATGAATCGCCAGGAGCTGCTTCTGCTTGCTGTGTTCACCTTGGTGGTGTTGCTCTGGAGCTTGAAAGGCTTGGGCTTTCTCTTTTCTGTGTCATCTGGCGCAGGCACTGTTGGAGTCTTGACAAACCTTGCGCGACTTGACTATTCCATACCACCACTCGTCGGCGTTTGTGTGCTACTTGTGACTGGAGTGCTCGAATGGTCTGACGTAATCGGCGAACGCGGGGCCTGGGACGTGTTTATCTGGTACGGCGGATTGGTTCGTCTTGCCGGGGCATTAGGAGAGACCGGGATTACAACGCGGTTCGCGCAACTTGCAGGAACCTTAACGTCTGGTTGGCATTGGTGGGGAGCATTGCTCCTGCTGTTGCTGGTCTATTTTTATGCACACTATGGTTTTGCGAGCATCACCGCCCATGCGACTGCCATGTATACGCCGTTCCTCCTGGTGATGTTGGCTGCCGGAACGCCCACCTATCTGGCTGTGCTCTCACTTGCCTATTTCTCCAATCTTGATGCCTCATTGACGCACTTCGGTACCACGCCTGCACCCATCTACTTTGGCGCCGGATACGTCAGTCAACGAACTTGGTGGAAACTTGGACTACTGGCTTCTCTTTTGACGATCCCAATTTGGCTCGTATTCGGTCTCGCGTGGTGGAAGGTATTGAGGCTTTGGTGATCAATCGGCAGCTCCTTAATTGCCAAGCTGCGCAAACGATGATGAACGAGGGCTAATTCACTTTATCGAAAGAGAATAACGATGGCCGGATACTCGAGCACTCCGCTGCTAAAAAAACTGGGAATCAAACAAGGGTTTAAAGTGATTCTTGTAAATGCTCCGCAGCGGTTTCCGCAGGAACTTGGAACACTGCCTGCGGATGTGACGGTTACGACGACTTTTGTCAAACCCGTTGATTTCGCAATTGTCTTTGCGCTCTCCAAGAAAAGTCTCGAACGGGACTTTCCGAGACTGGCCAGCAAGCTCTTACCAACCGGAATCCTGTGGGTGGCGTGGCCCAAGAAAAGTTCCGGCGTTTCTACGGATCTGTCCTTTGCAAGCGTGCAAGAGATCGGGCTAAAGGCAGGCCTCGTGGATGTGAAGATCTGCGCGATAGACGAGGTTTGGTCAGGATTGAAGTTTGTATACCGGCTACGCGATCGGCCCAGACGAAAATGAAGCCCACGTCATGGATATCCACAGAATCTGTGGAAAACCTTGTGGAAAAGCCTTTAGTGTGTGTTTTGAAGTTGTTACGAACTAACAGTTACGGCAATTTGCACAGCAGAGCGGCTTTTCGCTGTGTCTCCGCTCAATGAAAAGAGAAGTACCGCTTGCGCTCCCACCGAAGGGCAAAACCAAAACTAAAACCGCTTTTCAACTCCAACCGGATCGGTTCAATTTTTCTGCAGTAGAAAATTTCTGAACTAGACTCGTGGGACAGGCACAGTGTTCCCCTGGTGGAAAACAATGTTGCCTCAAGCAAAGTCTCCCTACTTTTGATTGCATTCTCCTTGCTGTTTGATGAAGATCCGGCGGCTTCAATCACATTAATTGACTCGCATGTTTTTTAAGAGCTGCGTCGAAAAGAGCGTGCAGATGACGAGACTACTAATTGTGGTACCAGGATGACTCTAACGGTATTTGTTGCGCGATACAGACGGCGAACAATTTGTTCTCACGATCAAACATAGCGCTTTTGCGATAGTTTTTGCTCTACTCCATAGTGTAGAAATCAAAAAAGAGATCAGGTGTGCTGTTATTTTTTTTGCTCACCGATCATGTATCCTTACGGCTGAGAATTGTTTGCATCCGGGAAAAAATTGTTTGTCCTTTGCTGAGAGATCTTTTTTGCGAATGTGAATTATGGACCATCATTTAGGTGAGAAAGATATTGCAAAAATTTCGTGACTAACTATAATGCGGCCCCTCGCTGAAAGCGATTGATTGCCAGAAGCAGCGTCAAAGTCGGCAACCTGTTTTTTGAATTTGCTTGGTGGGTTACGTGCTTTCATAAATCTTTGTATTGCCCCCGGAAAAAACCCACTCAAAAAGCAGATCACAACTCAGCTTGGTCTCAAACGCCACTTCATCGAACGTAAAGAAGCGCAGGCAATCTTAGGCGATTAATCCTTGTGCAAGGATCCTTCGCCAAAAAACACTTCAACGCCAATCTTGCGAGGAGAGGATTGGTCTAATCGTGACCACAAGTCGAAGTGTCTCTCTTCCTTTCAGCGAACCATTCTTACCACAAATGACTCTACTGAGTTGATGGAGAGCGCTGAAATGATCGAAGAGTCGGAGAGTGTTTACGAGGGCAAGACTTGTCCAATCTGTTCACTGGAATTGCCACTATCTGAGTTTGGGATTTGTCGGGCGCGAAAAGATGGACGAAATCTCTATTGTAAAAGCTGTATTCGCCAGAAGGTTACCCAGAGCCGGCGGGCTTTGAAGGAATACAAGTCTGCCCGGAAACGGTTTATCACACAGCCCTTGGATCCGGTGGTTATGGCAGAAGCCACCTCAGATACTGTTTCACCTCACTATCCAAGAGTAATAAGCCGGATGTCGCCGGTGGAGAGAGTGTTGGAAGCCATTCGCAAGGGTGCCCGCACGCAGAAAGAAATTGCCCAGGAAACAAAGATGGGCAAGGACGAGATCGGAGATGCGCTGGCAAATCTGCTGCTTTGGACTCGTGAGATCAGAACTGAGGTAATTGATAACACACGAATGTATTTCGTCAATGAGAATCTGGATTCGGTGGTGGCGCAACCGGCAGGTGCAAGTTTTCCGCGGCGAAAGAATGATGTGCCTGGTTCTTTCAGTGCCCTTCAAGGCTTGATGCCCGGAAGAAATCCTGAAGGCGAACCGGAGAAGATAGGTGGTTGGGTGGCAGCCTAACCACTAATCTCCAATGGGAGGCGGTTAATCCGTAAAGGCCCCAAGAACCTCCCGAGCGTGCTCTTCAGGCTTGACCTTTTCAAACACCTTCTTGATCTTACCCTTTTCGTCAATCAGGAACGTCGTCCGATTGACGCCCATGTAGGTTCTGCCCATGAACTTCTTTTGACCGTAGACCTCGTAAGCCTCAGCAATCGAGTGATCCGGGTCCGCGAGGAGAGTGAAGGGCAGTTCATATTTTGCGGCAAACTTTCGGTGAGATGTTTCACTATCCGGAGAGATTCCCAATACTTTAATACCACGCTTTTTAAACTCGCTGAAAGCATCGCGGAATGAACAAGCCTCTTTTGTGCAACCAGGAGTATCGTCTTTGGGATAAAAATACAGGACGACTTTCTCACCTCGCAGATCTTTTAGACGTACTTTGTTACCTTCCGCATCATTTGCGGTGAAGGCGGGTGCAGGACTGCTTTCTTTTAACATGGTTTCTCACTCCACGTGATCCACTGAATTGGAGCTTATTCTAAATTGTATGCGTGAGTGGTACAAGAGGCGCGTTGAGTCAAAACAAAATGACTAAAGGCATAAGCTATTGGATGGTGAAGCAGGAGCCAGAGAGTTATTCTTGGAATGATCTCGTTACCGAAGGACAAACGAGCTGGACGGGAGTTAGAAACTATCAGGCCCGCAATAACCTTCGAGGAATGAAAAGAGGGGACGCGGTACTCTTCTATCACTCGGGAAAAGAGAAGGCTGTGGTAGGCATTGCAGAGGTCGTCAGAGGAGCTTACCCCGATCCGACCGCCGATGACCCGCAGTGGGTTACAGTTGACTTGAGACCCGTTAAGGCGCTAAAGGCCCCGGTGTTACTCGCGGCAATCCGTTATGACAAGAGACTGAGTGGACTGCCGCTTATCAGGCAGTCGCAGCTCTCGGTAATGCCGCTCCGCAAGGATGAATACGAGACGATTGTAGTTATGGGAAGTGGTAAAGCTGTGGGAACTAAACAACTCAGGAGGTGAGCGGATGTTTACAAAGCTGGACTACACAATGGTGGTTGTTTCTGACATGCAGCGCTCAATAGAGTTTTACCGCGACAGGCTGGGCATTCCTTTGAAGTTTGAATCTCCTGACTGGACGGAGTTTCTTACTGGAAGCACAACTCTGGCACTTCATGGCGGCGGCGTGGTGCAGGAGAACAGGGGAGATCAGTCGAAGTACGCGGGCACATGCTCAATAGGTTTCAACGTTGATGATGTGAAACAAACCTACCAGGAACTCCAGACGAAAGGTGTGAGGTTTGTGATGCCACCCACCCAGAGGGAAGGTGAAGGTATCAAGCTGGCCGTTTGTATAGACCCCGACGGTTTGCCAATTTCGTTTGCCCAGATGGGTGCTCAAACTGCAAATCATTAGCCGGCCTCGGGTTCCTCTTGAACCCACTACGACTAAAAAAGCGTGGGTGACTTTTCAGCGCCCGCCGGTCTGGGGATAACTGATCCCTTCAAACGCTGATATTTTTCAACCAGCGTAGTTGGCGCAGCAACAGGTTTCTCTTCCAAAATGGCCTTGATCTCCAGCGCATTTACGACCGCCTGGCCGCGAAAGTGGTTGTTTGTTATCACATAACTCTCTGCCGTTTCGGTTGCTACATCCTTAATCCGCGCGATCCAAGGCTCAAGCTCGTCAAGAGTATAGAGATAGTTGTAACGCTCATCGCGTGGGGCCTGTTCACGAAACCAGTTCTGGTAGTTCCTGCCGTGTAGCCGCACATATCCGATGTGGGAGGTCGTCAAAGCCGCTGGTCTTATTGATCTTGAGAACAGCGGTTGATCGATGTTGCAGATGCCGACTCCTAGCTCTGCCAACCACTCGTAAATCGACGAATTATTCCAGGAAGCGTGTCTTACCTCCAACACCAGAGGATAGTCTCCAAACTGTTCCAAGAGCTTGCCGAGGTAGATCCTTTCATCGGCTTCGTTCTTGAAAGACCAGGGGAACTGGAGTAGCACGGCTCCCAACTTGTCCGCCTTCGCCAGTTCGTCCATGCCTTCGCGAAACATTTTCTCGTCCTTTGGCGTGGCTTTACCCCGTTCATGGGTAAACACTCGATGCAACTTGGCTGTAAAGCAAAAGGCGGGATTGTCATTCACTCGCCGGGCCCATGATTTCGTGGTCGAGGATGTTGGAGGACGATAGAAACTGCTGTTAATTTCGATCGTGTCAAAGAATTGGGCGAGGTAGTTGAGCGGATCAAACTTTGGAGCCGGTTTCGGCGGATAAACCATTCCTTCCCAGTCTTTATATGACCATCCGGCAGGACCAACCCTAATGTTGCTGCGGGTTTTCATCGGAATTGTTCAACTCCGACTTCTCTTAGGTCGAGCGGCAGCCTTTGGTCGTAATCGAAATGATGAAGTAGTTCTGGGTCCTGGCGCGAAAAGACAGTTGTGCTTAGGATTAGAGTTGCAAGCGATAGGATAGATTGACGAGAACATCGCGGCATTGCCATATTCTGTCTGCTCATACGATAGCGGCTGCTGGAAGACCTTCGTGCGAGCTGCAGCGGCAGTATCGATTTCCACTGGTATTGACGTTGCCCCTTACTTACTGCAATTTATGGAGAATGACAATGGCAGAGCGATGCCCGTGAGTCAGGTAAACAAAGGTTGTGTGGAGGTTCTTTCGGAAAGGAGCAAGCCATGCGTCTTACGGAAATGGTTTCGTGTTCCGGTTGAGCGGCAAAGCTTAGCCCGAGCATACTCGCTCAGGTTTTGAGCGGGCTACCAAAACAACCTGTGGACGAAAATCTGATTGTCGGTTTTGATACAGCCGATGACGCGGGTGTATACCGTCTTCGAAACGACCTCGCGCTTGTGCAGACGCTCGACTTTTTCACGCCGATTGTGGATGACCCGTTTGACTATGGCCGTATCGCTGCACTGAATTCCATCAACGACGTATGGGCCATGGCCGGCGACCCTGTTACGGCCATGGCGATCACTTGTTTTCCTAAGAAAGGCGTCGATCCCGGAATCCTCAAAGAGATTATGCGCGGTGGATTGGAAACGCTGAACCAATATGGGGTTATTTTGGTCGGGGGCCACAGCGTGGATAGTGAGCAGATTATGTTTGGTTACTCCGTGACCGGCGTGATCGATCCGAACAAGATTGCAAGGAATTCGGGTGCCCGCGCGGGTGATGTGATCGTGCTTACAAAACCTATAGGCACGGGCGTTATTTCTACCGGGATCAAATGGGCGAAGACTACGCCTCAAATTACTGCCGGTTCGGTCGAAACCATGCTTACACCCGGCAAATATGCCGCCGAAGCCATGCGCGAATTTGAGGTCAAGGGCGCTACCGACGTCACTGGTTTTGCCCTGCTTGGGCATCTATGGGAAATGGCCCGCGCGAGTCAGGTCACTATTGAGGTTGATTCATTCCACGTGCCGCTATTGGCAGGAGCCTTAGAGTTGGCGGCTCAAGGCATGCTCACAAGTGCCGACAAAACAAATCGAGATTACGTCGGTTCAGATGTCGAGATACGCGAAACAGTCGGGAAGGAACTCAGCCACTTGCTCTATGACCCGCAAACTGCCGGCGGAATGTTAATCTCGATTTCACAGACTCGCGCGGAAGCACTTTTAGCTCGTTTGCGTGAACATTATCCCGCGGCCGCAGTAATCGGTCGGGTGCTGCCGAGGAGCACTAAAGCAATTTTTGTAAAATGATTTCGCACAATCCGGGATTCCGAAAATGAGCGCTACAACGTCGCAACTATCGACCGCGGATAGTCAGGGAATACTTGAACTCTACAAAGACGTGCGCGCGCGCACTTTGGAGATCGCCGCGCCCCTCGAAATTGAAGACTACGTTGTGCAGACTGCCGAATTCATGAGCCCGCCGCGATGGCACCTCGGCCATACGACGTGGTTCTTTGAGACGATTCTGCAGGCGTATCAGCCCGGCTATAAGGTTTATTCCGAGGATTTTCTCTTTTACTTCAATTCTTACTACGAGGGCTTTGGCCCGCGTATCGATCGACCCAGGCGCGGAACGCGATCGCGCCCGACAGTAAACGCCACACTTGCTTATCGGTCCATTATCGATGAGTTGCTACTGGAATTCCTTAGTTCGTTGGCAAGCAGGCGGCATGCGGAAAAGATCGGATCGCTTGTTAGACTAGGACTAGAGCATGAGATGCAACACCAGGAGTTGCTTCTTTATGACATAAAGCACCTCTTGTGCGATCAGTTTAATGTCACAGTTAAGCCGGCCCCGAAACAATTGATAAACGTGGAAGGCATGACTGAGTTTGAGGGAGGTGTTTGTTGGCTTGGCTTTCCACCGGGTAAGGGCTCCAGGGCCGGTTTTGCCTTCGACAATGAAAAGCCTGCTCATCAAGTTTTCTTACAGGATTTCGCTATCGATCGAGCGCTGGTAAGTAATGGTGATTATCTCGAGTTCGTGCGTGGCGGGTGCTATCAGGATTATCGCTGGTGGTTTTCTGAGGCCTGGGATGTGCTTAAGCGAGAGCAATGGAGTGCCCCACTTTATTGGGAGTTCCATGACGGCGAATGGATGATCAGGGATTTTTCAGGCCTGCACCCAACCTCAGGTAAAGCCACGGAACCCGTCTGTCATGTTAGTTATTACGAGGCCGCAGCTTTTGCTAAGTGGGCGGGAAAACGGTTGCCAACTGAAAGTGAATGGGAAAGGGCAGCTACTTCGGCATCTGCCAACAGCCAAAAAGCGGATTTTCCCTGGGGGGCGGATCCGGTCGATAACAACAAAGCCAATTTTTTTGAGAATGGACTCTGGTCCGTTGCCCCAATCGGTGCTTTCCCTGCCGGGCAAAATGCGTACGGATGCCAGCAGATGATTGGTGACGTTTGGGAGTGGACTAGTTCCGACTACGTGCCTTATCCGGGCTTTCGATCAGAGTTCGAAGAATACAACGACAAATGGTTCGTTAATCAGAAGGTGCTCCGCGGCGGTTCTTTTGCCACACCCCAACGGCACATTCGTTCCACTTATCGAAATTTCTTTCCTCCGCATGAGCGCTGGATGACGGCCGGTTTTCGTTGTGCCAGGGATCTCTAGTCAAAACGTCAATCAATTTCAATGGGAACAATGCTTACAGATGTGGAAGTTCGAGTGCTCGGGGCACTTGTGGAGAAGCAGGTGACGACGCCCGAATACTACCCCTTGACTCTGAACGCGCTAGTGCTCGCCTGCAATCAGAAGAACAACCGCTACCCCGTTACCTCATATCACGAGCCGACAGTCGCACAGGCAGTTGAAAGTCTGCGCGAAAAGAACCTTGCGTACGTCTTCTATGGCAGCACGAGCCGCGTGCCCAAGTACAAGCATGTGATGCCCGAAGTAATGCATTTGAGCCCGCAAGAGCTGGCACTGATTTCAGTACTAATGCTCAGAGGACCACAAACTCTCGGCGAGCTCCGCGATCGTGCCGCCCGCTTCTATGACTTCTCCGGATTGGAAGAAGTGGAGACGACACTCAATGCTCTGGCCTCACGAGACTCAGAACCGCTGGTGATGCGCTTGCCACGGCAGCCAGGCCAGAAGGAAGCCCGTTTTGCTCACCTGCTATCAGGCGAGATCAATGTCGAGACTATCATGACGCCTGAGGCCCCACGCCGGCCAAGAACTGCTACAGTTGATTCAGAAAGAGTGGAAAAGCTCGAGGGAGAGGTCGAGGCCCTGAAATCCCAGGTTGCCCAACTGCAAGCCCAGTTCCAGGACTTCAGGAAGCAATTCGAGTAAGACCGTCCTGTTTCATTACTGAGTTCATGATTCACCTGTGCAATTGCCCCTTACTCCACTATAATGACGGTTCCCATGAGCCTCGAAATATTTCATCCAGCCGTGGCGCGCTGGTTCGAGAAAACCTTTGCTGCCGCTACACTGCCACAGTCGTTGGCCTGGCCGGCTATTAAATCTCAGAAGAACACGCTCATTGCCGCGCCTACCGGTTCGGGTAAGACTCTTGCTGCATTCCTCTCGGCAATCGACGATCTGGTTCGCCTTGGCCTGAATGGGCAGCTCGATGACACGACCCACGTCGTTTATGTGTCGCCGCTGAAAGCTCTTAGTAACGACATCCGCGCCAATCTGCAACTGCCACTTGAGGGGATTCAGCAGGAGCTGAAGGCGTTGGGACTTCCGGAGGTCAACATCCGCACGCTTGTGCGCACTGGCGACACACCTGCCGCGGAGCGAGCCGCAATGGTTAAGCGGCCACCACACATAATCGTAACTACACCGGAGTCGCTTTACATCCTGCTGACCAGCGAGAGCGGGCGGCGTATGCTGGAGACCGCCCGCACACTGATTGTTGATGAGATCCACGCCGTTGTGGGAGATAAGCGCGGCTCCCATCTGGCCCTTTCCATAGAGAGGCTCGAACAGCTCATCACGCAGCATCAGTTAACGGAAACAAAAAGCAGTAGCGAGCTGCAACCCCAAATCCGAAATTCGCAATCCGCAATCCGCAATTCGGCTTTGGTTCGTATCGGTCTTTCGGCGACGCAGCGACCGATCGAGGAGGTGGCGCGCTTTCTCATTGGCTCAGTCGGTGTTTCGGGCGATCTTACTCCGGATTGCAGCATTATAGACACTGGGCATACTCGTCAGCTTGATATCGCCATCGAACTTCCAGAATCACCACTCTCAGCTGTCATGTCAGGGGAAGTTTGGGAAGAGATTTATGACCGTTTGGCCCAGCTAATCAGGCAACACAAAACGACACTCATATTTGTGAACACGCGACGATTGGCGGAACGAGTCGCCCGCCATCTTGGCGATAGAATCGGCGACGAAAACATCGCTGCGCATCACGGAAGCCTTGCTCGCGAGCAAAGGCTGGCCTCTGAGCAGCGGCTTAAGGCAGGCGAATTGAATGCGCTGGTGGCCACCGCCTCCCTTGAATTGGGTATCGATATTGGTGACGTCAACCTTGTCTGCCAACTTGGTTCGACTCGCTCAATTACCAGTTTTCTCCAGCGGGTTGGGAGGTCGAACCATACTGTTGCTGGTTTCCCAAAGGGAAGAATTTTCCCACTTTCACGCGACGAACTGGTGGAGTGTGCAGCCTTGATAGATTCGGTACGTCGCGGCGAACTGGATCGGTTGTCAATTCCAGAAAAACCTCTGGATATTCTGGCCCAGCAGTTGGTGGCGACGGTGGCGGCGGAGGAGTGGACCGAAGACACGCTCTGGGAGATGACTTGCCGGGCGTATCCCTACCGCAATCTACAACGGACGGAGTTTGACGAGATCGTGCGGATGCTCGCCGAAGGATTTTCTACCAGACGCGGGCGACGTTCAGCTTACATCCATCACGATGCCGTGAATCATCGCTTGCGGGGTCGCCGTGGCGCCCGGCTGGCGGCTATAACTTCTGGTGGTGCGATCCCCGATACGGCCGATTATGCAGTCGTCCTTGAACCCAACGGTTTGGTGATTGGTTCAGTAAATGAAGACTTTGCGATTGAGAGTTTACAAGGGGATATTTTTCAGCTTGGCAACACTTCCTGGCGTGTGTTGCGGGTCGAACAGGGGAAAGTGCGCGTGGAAGATGCGCACGGTCAGCCACCGTCAATCCCTTTTTGGCTGGGTGAAGCTCCCGCGCGTTCCCACGAGCTTTCGGCCTCTGTGTCTCGGTTGAGAGACGAGGTGGCGCGGAAGATTTCAATAGGCAGTTCAGAAGCAGACCCGGCCAACGTACCCAAAGAAGATGAAGCCCCCGGTGTGCGAATTGATCTTGAACCGGCGATTGAGTGGCTCACAGGTGAAGTAGGCATCACGCGGCCTGCGTCAGAACAGATTGTCGAATATCTCGCCGGCGCAAAGGCAGTGCTCGGCGTAATGCCTTCGCAGGATGCAGTCGTGCTCGAACGCTTCTTCGATGAAACGGGGAGCATGCAGTTAGTGATTCACGCCCCGTTTGGCAGCCGGCTGAATCGCGCCTGGGGACTGGCATTGCGGAAAAGGTTCTGTCGCAAGTTCAACTTTGAATTACAGGCAGCCGCCACCGAAGATGCCATAGTACTTTCCCTTGGACCAACACACAGCTTTCCCTTAGAAGACGTTTTTCACTATCTCAATTCCAAAACTGTGCGGCAGTTGCTTTGTCAGGCATTGCTGGCAGCACCGATGTGGAATATTCGCTGGCGGTGGAACTCGACCCGTTCTTTGGCAGTGTTGCGCCGGCGCGGAGGCAGGAAGATCCCGGCGCAGATTCAACGCATGGATGCGGAAGATCTGCTCACCGCGGTCTTTCCGGATCAGGTTGCTTGCGCCGAAAACGTTTCCGGGGAAATCCAGATTCCAGAGCATCCTCTTGTCAGGCAAACAGTCAAAGACTGCCTGGAAGAGGCCATGGATGTAGATGCGCTGGAGGCGCTTCTTAGCTCAATTGAGCGCGATGAAAAACAGCTGATTGCGCGTGATGTGGTAGAGGCTTCTCCGCTTTCCCAGGAGATTCTCAACGCGCGACCGTACGCTTATCTCGATGATGCGCCATTGGAAGAGCGCCGCACTCGCGCGGTCTTTCAACGTCGCTGGCTCGATCCGGAGACGGCGGAGGATCTCGGCAGGCTCGATCAAGCCGCTATCGCGCGCGTGCGGGAGGAGGCCTGGCCTGAACCGCAATCCGCAGATGAGCTGCACGACGCGCTTGTCGAGTTGGGGTTCTTGACCGAGACGGAAGGAACTGAATGGCAGGATTTGTTTACTGCCTTGCAGCTGGGACGTCGAGCGGCAGTGCTCCAGGAGGTCCCGGGTGCGAGTCTTTGGATTGCCGCCGAACGACTTCCACAGTTCAAGGCAATCTTTCCCAAGGCAGCCACAGAACCAGAACTAAGGGCGCCCGAAATTGTTTCCCAAATCAGTTGGTCGTTCGAAGGCGCCCTGGTTGAAGTCCTTCGAGGCAGACTGGAAGGACTGGGACCAGTGACCGCGACCAGTTTAGCCTCCTCTTTGGATCTCGCCACCAGCGAAATAGAAGCCTCATTGCTGAAACTTGAGGCGGAAGGCTTTGTAATTCGCGGTAAGTTCACTCCCAGCACCGAAGATGTTGAGTGGTGCGCGCGGCGTCTGTTGGCCCGGATACATAGCTATACGCTAAATCGCCTACGCCAGGAGATTGAACCTGTTTCCTCAGCAGACTTCATCAGGTTTCTGCTCTCATGGCAGAAGGTAAGCCCGGAGCAGCAAATGGAGGGGCCTGAAAGTGTGTTGGCAATCATCGAACAGTTGGAAGGTTATGAAGCACCAGCCGCAGCCTGGGAAGGTGAGATCTTGCCGGCCCGGTTGGTAGAGTATGATCCTGCCTGGCTTGACGCGTTGTGTCTCTCCGGAGAAGTGATGTGGGCACGTTTGACGCCACCTGTGAGTTCAAGACGAGTCGGCACGGAGCCCGATAAACGCGAGTTTGTCGCAGACGATTCTACGCCGGGTGGCGACAGACCTCGTAGCTCTGGTCCAGTGCGTACCACGCCGATTGCGTTGATCCGCCGCCAAAACTTCGGTTTTTTCAACTCGTTGTTCCCGAGTCCTAAAGAAGAACCGGCTTTCTCAACCGTGACCCAGTCAGTTTACGAGAATCTCGAGCGTCGAGGCGCCTCATTCTTCACTGACGTCGTCGCTGGAACCAAACTATTGCGGAGCCAGGTTGAGGAGGCCTTGGCGGAACTGGTGGCGCAAGGATTAGTCGTGGCCGACAGTTTCACTGGCTTGCGCGCGCTCTTAACGCCTGCAAATCGAAAAACGCAGGCAGGACGCCGCCATCGGCGAGAACCCGTTTACGACATGGAGGGCGCCGGTCGGTGGTCGATTCTCGAACGTAACGGTGGGAGCAGTTTTTCCGAAGTGGTGCGACGTGGTGTTGCAGAAAAAACCGTTATAGAGGAAAGCCGGGTGCCGGGTAGACCAGTCTCGAATGCAGAATCCGCCGAACGCGTTGCCCGGCTTTTTCTAAAGCGCTATGGCGTCGTGTTTAAACGCCTTCTGGAACGCGAAGGGTTCAATATTCCCTGGCGTACTCTTTTGCGCGTTTATCACCGTCTGGAGGCGCGTGGTGAGCTCCGCGGCGGACGCTTTGTGGCGGGTATTTCTGGTGAACAGTTTGCCCTACCCGAAGCGGTTGGTATGCTGCGCGCCGTTCGTCGGGCTCGCACCGGAGGTATAGAGTTTGTTGGAAACAGGGCGTTTCCTGGATCATCTGAACTTACAACTGATGACCAGGAGAACCTGGTTTCAGTGAGTGCGGCTGACCCGCTCAATCTTCTAGGTATCATCACGCCCGGAAGTCGGATTACAGCACACACATCCAACAGAGTTCTTTATCGCAATGGTGAACCCGTGGCAGTGCTGGAAGCGGGAGACACAAAGTTTCTCGTCGAACTGAGTCGCACATTGGAGTGGAAGGCAAAGGCGGCACTCTTGCGAAAGCCAACTCCACCGCAGTTGCGAACATACCTCCGCCGGCCGGCTTAGCTTAATTCTTGCAATTTATCTTCTTCAAAGAAAACTGTTCAACAGTCTTTACACGAGATTGCGTAGGGCCAAAACCTCGGCAGCAGGGGTGCGGTCGCCTGTGCAACTGATGCGGCGAGGTGCATCGAAGTAGAGAAGTGTGTAATCAAGGTCGCTGTACAGCTCAACAATCCGCTTCGTAGCCTGGTTTGAAAGCACCACCGGCCCTGGGTGTTTTGCGAGCCAATGCGCGGTCTTAACTTGCTCTGCCCAGCCAAAGCTGTCTTTTGAGTATTGAGTAAATTCGACGTCATAGGGTGGATCAGCGTAGACGAAATCATTCGGTTCCAACGGCAACTGCTCAAAACTCGTCTGCTCGAGTTCCCAGTGGGCCAGCACCGGCTCATATGGAGTAAAGCTTCGGCAGTAATTAATTTTCTTATAGCTGCCGAATGGAACATTGAATTCTCCACTACGGTTGAATCTGCATAGTCCGTTGTAACCGGTGCGGTTAAGATAATAGAAGAGCGACGCAGCCTCTTTTGTAGTAGATTTTCCGCTCAGGAGCATTTCATTGAAACGACGGCGATGAGCATAGAAAAGGTGCTCGTCGTTGGCCATCTCGATTGAGACGTCCAAGCCGCGCTTTACCCAGCGATAGAAGGTGATCAGATGAGGGTTGATGTCGTTGATCAGTGCTCGGTCAGGAAGGAGTCCCAGGGTCACAGCCAAGCCCCCGCAAAAAGGTTCGACCAGTCTGCGGTGATTTTCTCTCTGGAAGTATTTCCGAAGGTGAGGCAATTGCCAACGCTTCCCACCTGCCCATTTAAGGGGAGGCGGAAGAGCGTAAGTAGTTTGAACCAGTTCCGGTGAGCCGACGTAAGGAGACAAGAGCTTCTTTTCTAATAGAAATGCTCAAGGGAGCCTCGACGGCTTATAACATAGTTGAACTCAGAGCGACAATGATCTGGCGCACCTGGGAGCGCAGGCATCTTGCCTGCTGCGTTTCGACAGGCAGGCAGGGAGGCCTGCGCTCCCAGATGACAAAAGGAGTTGACATGACAAAGCTTTTAATTTTGCTTTTACTCGTGTTGGTTGTAGCCTTGTACCAGCCAGTCTTCGCGCAAGAGAAGACTCAACCAAAGTTCAAGTTGGTTGAGTTTCAGATGGCCCTCTTGAAGCGTGGTCCAAACTGGACCGCCACCAAGACTGGTGAGCACAACCCAATTCGGGATAGTCACTATGCCTACTTCCAGAGTCTGGTGGAATCGGGCAAGGCCGTCCTGGCAGGTCCGCTGGATGATGACGGCGAGATCAAGGATGTCTATGTTTTCCGGTCAAAGAGTCAGGACGAGGCACGAGCCTGGGCTAAAGATGACCCCGCTGTGAAGGCCGGACATCTTTCGGTCGAGATGCACCCGTGGTGGTCGGAGGAAGTGATGAAGTCTGCTGCCATGCCACTCAAGTTAGCAAAATCCTATCTTGCTTTCCTGACTCGCGGTCCCAAGTGGACGCCCGAAAAAACCGCGGCAACTGAAGAGATACAGAGAGCTCATCTCGGCAACATAAAGCGGCTCGCCGAAATGAAGAAACTCGTGGTTGCTGGTCCCTTTGGAGATAACGGACGGCTGCGAGGCATCTTTGTATTCAAGGTCGACTCGCTGGAGGAGGCAAAGGCGCTTGCAAACACTGACCCTGCTGTACAGGCGGGCCGGTTAGCGCTGGAGATCCATCCCTGGCTCGTACCGGAAGGTATGTTGCCGTAGAGCTGAAATCGAAATGTCGCAAAGACATCGAGTGTTGAATTATTCAGTAAGGGTTAGTTTTGTATGAAGGCAAAATGGAACGACGTCACCTTGGCCGAGAGCGATAGGACGATTGTCGTCGAAGGCAACCACTATTTTCCGCCTGACAAGATCAATCGCCAGTTTTTTCAGCAGAGCAATACTCACACCACCTGTCCCTGGAAGGGTGAAGCGAGCTATTACAACATCGTGGCTGCTGGTGAGATAAATAAAGACGCTGCCTGGTACTACCCGGAACCAAAACCGGCCGCTGCTGAGATCAAAGACTACGTAGCTTTTTGGCGCGGCGTAAAGGTGGAGGAATGACTAGTTGATCCCAAAATCCCTGATGTCTCGAAAAGGTTTGTCGGTATCTTTGAAATCCGGTCGGTAGTAGTAGGCTGAGCCATCGTATTCCTGCATCCAGCCTTCTTCCATTTCGAGTTCTTCCACCGCGGAAACTTCCCGCAACCATTCCGTTTCACTGATGCGCCTGGAGAGCAGCACGAAGCGATTGTTTGTCGCGGCCTGGTGGCTGGCGTAATACTGGGCCATCAGCGAAATTGCGACGCGAGGACTTAACTCACTGCGAATCCATTCGAGCGACTGCCTTACACCGGCAATATCGTTCGGCAACACGAGCAAGCGAACTATCAATCCGCCCCTGAGCACGCCATCTTCGCCATACTCGAGCCGGTCTCCTGTCTGGCGAAACATCTCTCGAATCGCCCGCCTCGCATGCTCCTTATACCGCGGCACCTTCGAATAGCGATAACCAGCGTCATCCTCGGCATACTTCAGGTCCGGAAGATAGATCTGAACGATTCCCTCCAGTAGCTTTAATACTTCAAGAGAATCGTAGGCGTTTGTGTTGTAAACGATTGGTAAGCTCAAGCCCCGCTGGGCGGCGATGAGAATAGACCGAGCCATCTGGGGTGCAAAATGGGTCGGCGAAACGAAGTTGATATTATGACAGCCGCGCGCCTGCAATTCGAGCATCATCTCAGCCAGGCGTTCGTGTGTTACCTCGTTCTCGAGTTGCTGCTTATGGGTCTGGGAAATTTGGTAATTCTGGCAATAGACGCAACGAAGATTACAGTTACCGAAGAAAATGTTGCCGGCGCCATGAGTACCGACGAGTGCGGGCTCCTCACCAAAGTGGGGAGTATACGAAGAAACAATAGGCAGACGGCCCGAATAGCAGGCAGCAACTTCGTTTCTCAAGCGATTGTTAAGACAATCGCGCGGACAAACGGTGCAGCGCTCAAGTAAGGCTTCGAGCGCTTTAACTTGACGCTCGAGTTCGCCGGATTCCAGTAGTCCAACATACGAAGGAAGTGCAGACGAAGCCGAATTTGTCTTCTCACTCATGGCGTCGAAAATGAACAAAGTGGGGTTTGTGTTGCTCGACAATCTCGGTAGGGGCCACGCGCTTTGATTGTCGCCAGATGAAATCCATCTCTGCATGGATTGTACTCAGAGTTCTATAGTATTCTCTATACCGCCGCCCCGGCCCGCCTTACTTCAACGGTTTCGCTCAAGATTTAATAGCTTGCATTGATCTTGCAAAAGGATTGTTTCTGCCATTTTTTCCGGCAACCGGCCTTCTCGCGGAAACTTTCGGGACCGATGTCTCATCCAAAGTTCCCAATATCGGCTCTCATGAGATCTCTCCCAAAAATCAGGTTGTTGTTTAGGAGGAGAGAATGAAACACTCCAGTCCCCTGAAAGTCTCGGCAGGTTTATTCGTCCTGCTGTTATCAATTGCGCAGGTGGCACCACTGTCAGCGCAGACCCGCTTGAAGCCGGGCATGAACCTGTTTTCGTTGCGTGATGATGTTCAAATTGGCCAGCGTTCGGCGGCCCAAGTTGAAAGACAATATCGAACTCATAACGACTCGCGTGTGAGCAGAATCGGTCGCCGGTTGGCGGCACGTTCGACTATGCCAAATCTTCCCTGGCGGTTTCGAGTCATCGACCGGGCGGATATAAATGCGTTTGCGTTGCCTGGTGGTTACGTATACGTGACGTCAGGCATGCTGCGAAGAGTGCGCAACGACTCTGAATTGGCAGGGATACTGGCGCACGAGATTACGCATGTAACGCTCAGGCACGGGACCAATCAGGCTTCCAAGGCGATGCTTGCTCAAATGCCTCTCCAAATGCTGGGCGGCAGGTTAGGAGGCGGGCTGGCAGGTAATCTCGCCCAACTGGGAATTTCGTTGGGATTGAATTCGCTTTTCCTCAAGTATAGTCGTGGCGCCGAAACTCAAGCGGATGTGGGCGCAGTGCAGTTAATGCGGCGGGCCGGCTATAGTCCTTCTGGTCTCGTGAGTTTTATGCACACTCTGAATAGTAACGGCGGTGGGTTCTTCTCAGATCATCCCAGTCCGGCAAACCGGATCGGACGCATTCAGCAGGAGATTGCCACCACCGGTCGCCTGTAGCGCGGGCGGTAGGTTTCGCACAGCCAAGCTGGCATTATGCACGCCTCACTTGGCCAGGGTGCGAACGTAATTGACCAGGTGCCAGCGTTCTTCTTCAGTCAACTGCTTTTTGTGGTTGTGAAGTACTTGCTATTGGCCAAGCTTAGCCACTCTGCGCCGGACCATCCGTTTCTTCTTTGCCCGGGTGACAGGCTTTGCTGTTGGCGCGACCTCAGCTTTCGGTTTCGCCTGCGCTTTTATGAAGTCAAGGACTATTTGCTGCGGAACGTCGGCACTCAAGACTATTTCATTCTCTTGCGGCCTAATGGAAAAGTACTTAAGGGCTGATTGCGTTGCTTTATCAGTAACTGTGTTCACTGCCTGTTGGACCAACCCGGAGAGAAGGTTATTAATGATCTTCGCGGTGTCAGGGTTATCGGCATTCATGGCGCCGCGGAGCATAAAGTTGTTTGTATCCATTGTGAGCGAAGCGTAAAAATCGCCAAAAGCGGAATCGCAGCCTGCCGGTCTAGGGCTGGTTTCCGTGCCCAGCAAACCGAAAGTCTTCTTAAAAGAAGAGAGTGGTGAGCCGGCGGCGCTAATCAGCACAGTTGGATCGCGCAGCAATGAATCCAGACCTTCGCGGCTGAGGCGTTCCTTACCTTCTGCGGCATCAACAGCAGCCTTCAGGTAAGCAGTGGTGCCGACGGCAATCGTGTTGGCATTCAACGGTACAATTGCTATTTCAGCAAACGACTTCAGCAGCAGGTTCGTCTCCGCCTGTTTCGCAATCTGCTCAACAGTCATCAGACCAATCGTCTTATTGCCATACTTCTCGTCACGCAGCTTGCCGCCCGAAGCCATGCGTGCCAGAACCAAGAGCGAATCGGCGCTCATATCCCCGCCAGCCACCAACATAAACTCAGGGGGAATGAAGCTCAGCCCTGCCGAGGGCTTTTTGAAACGAACGGCGAGGATGATGTATTCAATCTTCGCAGGGTCAATCCCAACATTCTGCTTTAATTGATTGAACCCTGAACGCATATCCGCAACATCTTTTTCAGGCATGAACCTGGGAACAGCTTCATTGAGAATGCGTTGCGGGTTGATGTAAATGAGTGTGTCAGCCTCAGGAAGCGTTGTTAGCGCCGAAAGAACCGTTTGCACGGAACCGTCCGCACCGGGTCCTTCTTCACCTGAGGTTGCGACTTGACTGCTGGTATAGGTCGATGGGTGAGTCTTCGGACTTACCTGGGCCTCAACTGTAGCGGCAAGAAGTGTGCCCGCAAGTAGCCCCGCACAGAAAGCGATATTCTTCTTCACTATTTTAGCCTCCGCAATTTCCGTAGTTCACATGAATTGCCAGTGCCGTTTTCAATCATGCAATAACTTGGGAGAATCGGCTGGTCAGATCTTTGGCAGATTTCGAGTGGTCAGCTCGTTCTCTACATTGCCGGTGTTTAGAGTCGAGACAGGCTCAAAAAGCAGCACATGGCACTCTTCGTCGGCGACAGGTCTATGTTCAATCCCGCGTGGCACGACGATCATCTCGCCCTCTTCGAGTTTGACCTCCCGTTCATTACCATCCTCGCAGAACTCAAGTCGAAAGCTGCCTTTCACAACCAGAAACAATTCATCCTCCTTTTCGTGATGGTGCCACGTGAAAGGGCCTTTGAACTTCACAAGCTTCACCTGCTGACCGTTGAGTTCCGCGGCAATGTGAGGTTTCCAGTATTCCCCAAAGAGAGAGAGTTTTTCGGCGATGTTTGTCTTTTGCATGGTTGTTACCTTAGGCCGCATAACCATCAACGCTGCCATTGTCTCTATCCCGTCCCAAAGATTTTGCAACCGCAGGTTTTCATTCTCCGCGTGTTGATTGTTGTCGTAATTGGCGATCGGTACCGTGATCGTTACCGTCCGCATATTCTCCGTTATGATCGATAACGGTAGGCTTCCACCGGCAGTTGGCAACTTTACGACCGGCTTATCGGAGCTGGATTCCACTGCCTCGATTACAGCCCTGGAGATGGGCAGATCCATCCGTGTCCGTTCAGCGTTGTAACCGCCGGAACGATGACCTACCCTGGCGATCAGCGGATATTTGAGCCGCTCTTCGTCAGTGGGCTCGCGGTCTTCAAGCACGTAGAAGCCCTCTTTACGAATGTGTTCTCTCAGTTTTTCCACCTGGCGCTTATAGTCGTTGCCGCTAACCAAACGTAGGTCGAGGACCGCTGTCGCGGTGGTAGGAATGACATTACGGGCCAGGGCGCCTGTATCGCCGCTACTCATGCCATTAATGTTCAGTGAGGGCTCATTCAGGAGCTCCAACAGACTCTTCGCAGCGTTGTCCGTGCGCACGAGCCCAAGTTCACGCTTTAGCCTTTCATCATATTCCGGCGCGTCTGACAAAGCGCGCTGCTCAGCACTTCCAATGCGGATGACATCATCATACCAGCCGGCAATCAAAACTCGACCGTTACGGTCTTTCATCGAACTCAGCAATTGAGCCAGCAACAGCGCCGGGTTAGGAGCCCAGTTGCCATAATGGCCGCTATGCAATGGCCGCTTCGCGCCATAAAGGGTGACGTCTACATTGGTATCTCCGCGTACTCCGAACACCACCTGTTTAAGACCCGACTGGTGCACCGGACCATCGCAAATCAGCCAGGCGTCAGCCTGAAGGAGGTCTGCATAACGGCGGATAATTTCGCCCAGATGAGGTGAGCCCGCCTCCTCTTCACCTTCGAAGACAAACTTGAGATTTGAAGTCGGAGCAATTCCACGGGCTTTCAAAGCATCTGTCGCCGCCAGGATCGCCATCACACCGGCTTTATCATCCGCAGCTGACCGGGCATAGAGACGCCATTCCGGATTAATCCCCGACACTAGATCGAGCCTCGGGATGATCCGGGCCCCAGCTTCCAAAGGCGCCGAACGGAGCGTTGGCTCCCAGGGGCGGCTGCCAGTCCATTGAGTGGGATCTGTTGGTTGACCATCATAATGAGCGTACAAAACAATTGTGCGCTTGACACCAGGGACCTTCCACTCGCTGTACACGACGGGAGGCCCTGAAGCGTCTTTCGTTTCCAGGAGCTGCGGGGAGAAGCCGCGTCGTTGAAGCATATCGGCGATATGCGCAGCGTTTCTGCGGATATCTGCCTGATTTGAAGCAACGTTGGGGATACTAAGGAGGGTTAGAAATTCCCGCAGAATCTGTTGCTCGTTTGCTTGGCGAAACTCCCGCACCTTCTGCCGCGTTGACTGGCCAGAAAGAGGCCAGCAAGCAGATATGATGGTCAGAAAAATCATTAATGCTCGCATTGGCGACTTCCTAAAAAGAGTAGGCTTTTGCTTTTTCTCCACTGGTCTTGACAAAAAGTAAGCTTCTTCCAGCCAGCTCATTAGTTGTTTATCAACGTCAAGTGTCGGTGAGTCTTACGAAATGGCTGTATGTGCTCCCAGGAGTTCCTGATAGCGAAAGCACGTAGGATTGTGATCGTTGACCATCCCAACGGCCTGCATGAACGCATAACAAATTGTAGAACCCACAAATTTGAAGCCGCGTTTGTTTAGCTCCTTGCTCAGGGTATCTGATTGGGCCGTGAATGCTGGAACGGGTTGTGCGCGCTTTCTTTGCCTGGGCACGCCTCCTACGAATTGCCACACGAAAGAATCAAAACTACCAAATTCTTTCTGCACCGACAGGAACGACCGCGCATTCTGGATAGCTGACTGAACCTTCAGACGATTGCGAATGATGCCTTCATTCGCGAGCAGCTTTTCGACCCTCTTCGCATTATAGCGAGCGATCTTTGCGGGATCGAAGTTATCAAAGGCCACACGATAGTTGTCTCGCTTCTTCAGAATGGTTTCCCAGTTAAGTCCAGCTTGGGCGCCCTCAAGCAGTAGGAATTCGAACAGCCTCCGATCTTCATGCAAAGGTACACCCCATTCTTTGTCGTGATAGGCGATCAATAGATCCGTCCGAGCCCAATCGCAACGTTTTACCATGGGCCTATCTTACAGGAAGCGATTTGAAATGGAGCAATGACGAGATGTTTAGTTCTTGCTTAGGCGTCCAGCGAGGCCGGCAACCACAGTCACCAGCTCGTTTGCCTCAACCGGTTTAGGGACGTGGGTGTTGTAGCCGGCGAGTATTGCGCGCATGCGATCTTGTACTCGAGCGTAGGCAGTCAGCGCTACAGCCGGAATCCTATTCTGCTTGCCAGCCTCACCTTTTCTCACCTGGCGGATTAGATCGTAGCCGTCGATCTCAGGCATGCCAACATCGCTTATCAACAGATCGAATTCCGACGTTTCGAGTTTGTCTAACGCCTCTTTAGCGTTGTTGACGCTCGTAACTATCGCGCCTCGCTGTGTAAGCTCCATTGAGATCAGGTCAAGCGCGTCTGTTTCGTCATCAACCACTAAAATCCGCAGCCGTTCCAGGCTGGGCAGTTCAGCTTCACTTTCACGGAAAGCTGCTGCCGCTGTAGCCAGTGCTTCGGGCCGCAGTTCGCCTGTGGGTTTTGGCAGTTTGACAGTGAACTTTGCACCCTGGCCGTCATCGCGATTTTCGACAGAGATTGTTCCGCCGTGAAGCTCCACCAGATGACGAACGATGGCTAGCCCCAACCCTAATCCTCCATGAGTGCGTGTGGTGGAACCGTCTCCTTGCCGAAACCTCTCAAATACAAATGGGAGGAACGCGGCGTTGATACCTGGTCCCGTGTCGCACACCTGAATTTGTACATTCTTTTCAGTGCAGGCCACGCGAATCTCAACCTTTCCACTGTTTGGAGTGAACTTGGCAGCATTGGAGAGCAGGTTCCATACCACTTGCTGCAGTCGATCCGGATCTCCGGAGATCATCTTCAGCCCGGCATCGATTATCGTTTCGATTTCGATGTCCTTGGCTTCTAACGCGGGGCGCACCGCATCCAGCGCCCCATCCACTACAGTCACAAGATCGACTGGACCGACCTTGAGCTGTAGTTTTCCGGTAATCACGCGCGAAACGTCGAGTATGTCCTCAATTATTTGCTTCTGCGCCCAGGCATTTCTCTCGATGACGTCAAGAGCATGGGTAGAACTCTGACGGTCAAGTTTTCCCGAGCGCAGCATTCGTGACCAGCCAATTACGGCATTCAACGGTGTGCGCAGCTCATGGGAAAGGGTTGCGAGAAATTCATCCTTTAGCCTGTTGGCCTTTTCGGCTTCCGCCCTTATGGCCCGCTCACGCTCGAGCGAGGCAGCGCGTTCCACTTCGGCTCGCTTCCGTTTTTTGAATTGACCGATTTGACCGCCAATTGCGCCGACCAATGTCAGTAGCTCACCGTCGGGTTCCCTCATCTCACGGCTAAAGAATTCCACCACGCCAAGCACTTCACTACCGATACGGATCGGAAAGCCGAAAGCGCTCAGCAGCCGCTCTTCGGCAGCAATAAAGGCCCGTGGAAAGTTTGTGTCCTGAAGTACGTTTGGGATCCAGGCGGGTTCATTACTCGCCCAGATGCGGCCCGGTAATCCAATACCTTTGGAGAAAGTCGAGCTTCTGGTTAATTCTTCAAATCCTTTGGCATCGGCCGGAGGAACATGCCAAACGTCGACGCAACGAAGGACCTGACTTTCATTGTCAACCTTCCAGAGCGCTCCAAGTTCCCATCCGAGACTCTCGCAGACGGCCTTCAGAACCTTGTGTGCGCCTTCAAAAAAGTCATCGGATTCAGACAAGTTCTTTGTGACCGCATACTGAAGGGCCAGCCGGCGTTCCGTCCGTTTGAGATCCGTAACGTCTTGCGTAAAGCAACGTGTATGGATAAATTTGCCATTTTGCCAGAGTGCGCTCGAGTTAATTTGCACATCTTTTATGGAGCCATCTTTCGAACGCAGGCGCGCTTCGTAGTCGCGAAGCACTTCGCCCGCTTTCAAGCGTTTCAGGACATCCTGAATCACCGGGGGGTCAGCGCAAAATTCGGCGATGTTATGACCGATGTATTCGTCTTTCGAATAGCCGAGAAGATCAAGCTCAGTCTGGGTTACGCGAATAATTGTTCCGTCCGCGTTGGCCCAATGCATACCGATAGCTGCATTTTCAAAAGAGTCGGCCAGCTCCGTTTCGCTTTGCCGCAGTGCCTCCTCCGCTCTTCTACGTTGGGTGATGTCGCGCTTGATGCCGACGTAATAGAGTGGCTTTCCGCGGTCATCCAGCATGCTGAAGGCAGAGAGTTCAATGTGCTTTTTCTCGCCTGACTTCGTCTTACTGGTGACCTCTCCCCTGTATTCACCGTTTTGGGCCAACTCTCGCGCGATTGCTGCAAACGCTTCGGCTCCCAGATGTATGGCCGGCGTTTGGTTTTCCAGCTCAGCGTCTGAATACCCCATCAAGTTTCGATGGGCTGCATTCTGCTCGATGTAATAGCCTTCGGGACTGATAATGGCTATCGGCTCGCTTGAGTGAATAAAAATTTGCCGGTAAAGGTTCGGATAGAGTTCCGCGGGTCTTTGAGCGGCGGTTGGCACTGGCCAGTCCTGGGTTTCCATTGCGCTGGACATAGATTGCCCAACTGCGGTTTAGAGGTCGCAATTTAGAGGGGGAATTTGGGGTATCTAATAATAGCACTTATTCGAGTCAGGTAAAACCGCCTGAACCGAATTTGTCTGAGTTGGTCATTGCGGGGCTCCCCAGGCGGCAAGAGGTATCGCGGAAGGGACAGCATTTCTCGCGAAAAATCGAACCAGACCTACGCTACACCTCACCGTCAAAGCAGGTATAGCAAACCCTCTTGAATGCTTCGTAACTTTAGCAACTCGACTTCGGAGTGAGATAACCATCCTTCAGCGGTTCCTCTCGCTGAAGATCAGTGGGTTCATGCGGGGTTTCCCGCACGCGATGGTGAAGTTTTCGCAGCGTGAAGGCCCAAAAATCCAGGTTCCATTCGAAAACAGGTATGTCCCTGGGGGCACATGCGTTGCAGGGTTTTAGTTGTTATTTCCGCCTCTAAATGAGTGTGGCGCCTCAACAATGAATCAAGAACGGAGTCCAGGATGAGTTCAACATTCGCAATAGCTGACCCTCGCGAAACACAATTAGTGAAGACCTCACTTACGGGCCATTCACTTCTCGATAACCCCTTGCTCAACAAAGGAAGCGCTTTTTCAGAAGACGAGCGCCGGGAGTTTGGTCTCCTGGGACTGTTGCCTTTTCACGCTTCAACGCTGGCAGAACAACTACGACGTACTTATGAGAATTACTCGCGCAAAAACTCGGATGTTGAGCGTTACGTTTTTCTCACAGACCTACAAGATCGCAATGAGACGCTTTTTTACAGCCTGGTTCACAAGCACATCGGCGAGATGATGCCCATCATCTACACCCCTACGGTCGGCGTCGCATGTCAGGAGTATAGTCACCTGTTCCGACGGCCGCGCGGTCTGTATCTTTCCTATCCTTATCGCGACCGTATTCCGGAATTGCTCGACAATGCACCACTCGATAACGTCGAGATCATTGTTGTTACCGATGGCGAAAGAATACTCGGACTAGGTGATCAGGGTGTGGGTGGAATGGGTATTCCAGTTGGCAAGCTATCGCTCTATACGCTTTGTGCGGGCATTCACCCGCGGACAACGCTCCCAATTCTGCTTGATGTGGGGACTAATAACCGCGAACTTCTTAACGACCCTCTCTATCTTGGCTGGCGCCATGAGCGAGTTCGTGGAGAGCAATATAGCGAATTCGTCGATGCTTTTGTGTTAGCTGTCAGGCAAAAGTGGCCCAACGTTTTGCTGCAGTGGGAGGATTTTTCTAAGAATAACGCGCCCTGGCTGCTTGAGAAATATCGCGAAGAAATATGCAGCTTTAACGACGACATTCAGGGTACGGGCGCGGTAACGTTGGCTGGCTTGGCGGCCGCCGTGAGAGCGCAAGGCTCGCAGCTTGGCAAACAGCGCATTGTAATTCTCGGTGCGGGCTCCTCCGCGACTGGCATAAGCGCTCAATTGGAGATGGCCATCTGCCGCGAAGGATTCTCCCTGGAAGAAGCCCGTTCCAGGCTGTGGTTAGTTGACACCCGGGGACTAATACACGGGGGGCGGGGCGAGCTGGAGCCATTCAAACAGAAATACGCTCAGCCGGTTGAGTCTTTGGCCGGGTGGGGTCTGCCAACTGATGCTCGGATTGGTTTAGATGATGTGATCAAAAACGTGCAGCCGACAATCCTGATCGGAACGTCAGCGCAGCCCGGTGCTTTCACAGAAGCCATTGTTCGGGAGATGGCCCGCAGTGTTGAACGGCCGATTATTTTTCCGCTTTCCAATCCCACGTCCAGGTGCGAAGCAACTCCCAAAGACCTGCTCGCCTGGACGAACGGTCGTGCAATTGTGGCTACCGGCAGCCCATTCGAGGCGGTCGCCGTCAACGGCGGCAGCTGCCGGATTGGCCAATGCAATAACAGTTTTATTTTTCCCGGCGTCGGTTTGGGCGTTTTAGCATCCGGTGCTTGGCGAATCACTAACGAGATGTTTGTGAGCGCGGCAATGGCACTCAGTGAAATGGCTCCCGCGCTCAACAACGCCAGCGAACCACTCTACCCGCCGCTTGAACAAGTCCGCGAAGTCTCGCGCAAAGTGGCGCTCGCGGTGGCAGGGGAAGCCCAAAAGGCCGGGATGGCAGTGGAGACCAGTTTGCGGGAACTGGAGCGGCGCCTTGACGCAAAGGTCTGGACTCCCCATTACCTAAAACTCAAACGTACCGCCAGCGTGTAAACAAAAGGCAAATTAACTCCGGGTGTGGGCGATTTTCAGTTCACGACCCCGGGTGCATTTGACTTGCTTTTGCTTTTTATGTAAAAGCGTTTCTGACTTCCTAAACTACATACAACGATCACCCCGTGCTTTCTGCTTCCCTGAAGCGGGAGAGCTAGCTGTTGCGAACGAAAGGAGATTTCCATGGCATTGCGTTTAGGCGACACTGCACCCGATTTCACAGCCCAAACTACTGAAGGTCCGATTCGATTTCACGAATGGATTGGCGATAGCTGGGCCTGTCTGTTCTCCCATCCAAAAGATTTCACCCCAGTTTGCACAACGGAACTGGGCTACGTGGCGAAATGCAAACCGGAGTTCGAAAAGAGAAATGTGAAGGTTATCGGCTTGAGTGTGGATCCCACTGAGTCACACAAGAAATGGGCCGAAGATATCCGCGAAACCCAGGGCGCTGCCCTTAATTTCCCGGTAATCGCAGATCCCGATCATAAGATTTCCGAACTTTACGATATGATCCATCCTGAAATCAGCGACGTCTTTACCGTACGTTCGGTGTTCATCATCGGTCCTGATAAGAAAGTGAAACTAATGTTCACTTACCCAGCGAGTACCGGGCGAAACTTTGAGGAGATTCTGCGAGTGATCGACTCTCTGCAGCTTACCTCAAAGTATAGTGTCGCGACACCGGTGAACTGGAAAGATGGTGATGATGTGATCATAGTTCCCTCCCTCTCTGATGAGGAGGCAAAGACCAGATTTCCCGCCGGCTGGAAGGCGCCAAAACCGTATTTGCGAATCACTCCCCAGCCAAACAAGGGAGCCACTGATATAGCAACGGCAAAGTCCGGCACCTAGGGTTTTTATTTACGGCCTATGATGGTCAGGAAAGGCGCAGAGTCGTGAGCTCTGCGCCTTGTTTTTGCGAGCCAGACTGATGCAACAAATTGTTACAACTCGAAACGGTGACGTAAGCGTACTGGAGCTGCGACAAGCTCCCGACCCCAAACCGGGCAAAGGGCAGGTCGTGATCAGAGTTAAGGCGGCGGGCTTAAACTTTGCGGACATATTGGCGCGTCAGGGACTGTACCCCGACGGACCGCCTAAGCCCTGCGTAATGGGGTATGAAGTGGCAGGTGTGATAGAGAACGTGGGCGAAGACGTTGACCGGGCGTTTGTTGATAAGCCGGTCATAGCGATGACGAGATTTGGCGGCCAGTCGGAACTGGTGGCAGTAAAGGCCAGCCAGGTTTTTGAAAAACCCGGCTCGCTGAGTTTCGAACAAGCAGCCGCAGTACCAGTGAACTACTTGACAGCGTATGCGCTGCTGTACGTCATGGGGTCGTTGCAACCAGGCGAGTCCGTCTTGATTCACAATGCCGGCGGCGGCGTTGGACTAGCCGCAATCGATATAGCGAAACGCATAGGCGCCATAACCTATGGCACAGCCAGCCCCTCGAAGCACGATTTTTTGAGGGCTCGCGGCCTGGACCATCCAATTGATTATCGTAATCAGGACTGGCTTCCTGTTCTAAAAGAGATGACAGACGGACGTGGGGTTGAACTGGTGATAGATCCACTCGGCGGGGCGCACTGGAAGAAAAGTTATAGTGCGCTCAGACACACGGGGCGGCTGGGAATGTTTGGCATCTCCACAGCCTCCGCGACAGGATTGAAGGGGAAGTTAGGACTGCTGAGAGTAGCCGCCGCAACCCCATGGTTCCATCCGTTCGGTTTGCTTAACAGAAATCGCGGAGTTTTTGGTTTGAACCTTGGTCATATGTGGCATGAGTCCGAGAAGGTTGCAGGCTGGTTTAAGGCAATATTGGAAGGAATCGATGAGGGTTGGGTGCGGCCGCACGTGGATAGAGCCTTCTCCTTTCAGCAGGTGCGAGACGCCCATAACCATCTGGAGTCGCGCAGGAATATCGGAAAGGTTGTGCTGGTGCCCTAGGTGGATCAGCTTTCTCCTCAGCCCTTAATTAACCTGCTTTCCGGCTCGCTAATATGAAGGAGGTAATTGTCGAGTAGATCAGACCCAGGAAGAGCGCTCCAAAAAACAGCCCTCCGAAAGTTCCCAGAGCAACCTGCCAGAGTGGCCGGGTTTGGGCTTGCGCGTTGGCGGCGAGCAATACTTGGTCAAAGAGCACAATAACCGCCAGAAAGAACAGACAGGAAGAGAGACCGTAAACAAGAGCTATGGACAAACCTGTTTTTATTCCCTGCTTGAAATTCAGACTGCCCTGAGCCTCGCGCTTTTTTGCTTTTACGCCCAGGAAAATTCCCGCTATTTCCAGAAGGTTAAATAAGACGCCCGCTCCCAGGCTGTGAACTGGAGAAGTTGGATTGGGGGTGAGGAGGTGCGCAGTAATGGTCCAGACAATTACTCCGAGCGTGATCAATAGTCCGTATTTCAGCGCGATCCGCATTTCCGTTCACTGCCAGAGCAACTAGCGTCTCACTTATCTTGTGTGATTAAGACAACATCGTTAGAGACATTTCCCCGAGAGACCACTAACTGTTTGCCGTCGGCGGAATAATCGAAGGCAAAGATCTGATCGTTTCTGAAATCGGTCAGCTGCTTTGGTGGCCATCAATTGGTTGGTTCCAAATGTTTGAAACGCCGCCCCGCGTGTCGACATAAAGCACTGAAGATGCGTGCCGGAGGAGATAGTCAATTTCCGAGCAGCTGCGCCCCTCTTCTTAGAGCTCCCTCATGTTACGCCCTTCACCAGCTTCGCTTGCGCTATCAAGCCAGAGCAAAGTGTTTACGAGCGTGAGGCCATTGTAGTTGCGTTTCGGGAGAACCCGAAAGGGGAAAGGGCGAAGGGCTCTTGGCCCTTCGCCGGCCCTTAGCCCTTTGCCCTTCGCCCCTCGCCCTGCTATAGTCCGAAACTGGATATTCCCTTTAAAATACTGATACGCGAAGCCCTCTGAGAGGCTTCACTCTCTGAAAGAAAGGACCCCTATGGGAAACGAAGATTATCGCGGAGGCAAGGGAGAAAGCGTCTCTACTCGCCTTACGTATCTCCTAATTGGCGGCGGAATCGGCGCCGTTCTGGCGTTACTGTTTGCGCCGAAGTCGGGCCAGGAATTGCGTGGTGACATTGCGGATGCCACCCGCAAGGGCATTGACCGTTCGCGCGAGGCTGCTCAACAACTCGGGGAACGGGCCGGCGAATACTACGAAACCACACGTGGACGTGCGGCGGAACTTTACTCGCAGGCCACCGAGAAGGTTGGTGAGGTGGCCCAGACGGCGCGTGATTCCGCAGCTCGAAAGACCGGCACCGTGGCCGCTGCGATCGAGGCTGGTAAGAAGGCCTATCAGGAAGAAAAACGACGAACCGAGCTATCGGGCCGGATTGAGGCGGCACCAACATACGAGGAGAAAGCAAACTAGGGTTATTCACTCATCCATCCCCATGAGTCTTGCTCTGCAAATCAGTGCTAACGATCCTTTATTCTGGATCATGATAGTGATCGCCTTGTCGTTTATAGTGATCGCGTTCGCGATGATCACTATTGCGGTGGTGATCAAACGCGCGGTTGATTCAGTCACTCGCCTGGAGCAGAAGGTCGAACCGCTCGTGGAGCGGCTGGCCGTTGTAAGTGAGCAGGGCAAACAGATTGCTGTGCAAGGCCGCCAGATTGCCGAGCAATTTAATGCGATGACGGGCCATCTCTCAGTGGCCACGATGCATTTCTCTGAATCTCTCGCAATCATCAAAAGTGAAGTTAGTGAATTGAAGGAGTTGGTGAGCGACACGGCCGTCGAAGCGCGCGACAAAGTGGAACTCGTCAGCAGAACAATAGACCACGCGCACCGGCAAGTGGCGACCACCACCGATTTCGTGCAGGCAAAAGTAATTGAGCCGGCCCGGGAGGTAGCGGCGATCATGGCGGGCTTCCGCCGTGGCCTCGAGGTCCTCGTTGCGCCCGCGCCGAAGCCCATTAATCAAATTTACGGAGAGGAAGAGATGTTCATAGGTTGACGCCTGCCACAATCGCTTGCCCTCGCGGACCCGGACCATCGCTTCTTGAGAGAGCTGGTTCGGGTCTTTGGTTCCCAGCACTCAAGACTTTTTGCGGGCGAAAGTATTCTGCTGTTAGTATTGTCAATTCTGGAAATGTAGGTATGGAAACAGAAGCCACACTTGAGCTAAAGAAAACAGTCAATCTGCCAAAGACCGCCTTCGCTCAGAAGGCCAACCTCGCTCAGAGCGAGCCATCGCGTTTGCGGAAATGGAAGGAAATCGGACTTTATCAGATGATCCGTGAGCGTCGTGCTGGTGCGGCCAGGTTTATCCTGCATGATGGTCCACCATATGCCAATGCCGATATTCACCTCGGCACGGCACTGAACAAAATCCTCAAAGACTTCATCGTGAAATCGCGAACCATGATGGGTTTCGATGCGCCTTATGTACCTGGCTACGACTGTCACGGTTTGCCAATCGAGTTGTATGTCGATCGCAAACTGGGAGCCAAGAAAGCCAACATGTCTCCGGTATCAATTCGGCGGGCCTGTCGTGAGCATGCTTCTGAAGCATTAAAGCGCCAAACACGCGACTTTCAGCGACTCGGGATTCTGGGCGAGTGGGAAAACCCTTACCTGACAATGTCGAACCACTATGAGGCTGAGACAGCCCGGTTGTTTGGTCGCTTCATTGAGCGCCAATTTGTTTACAAGGGAGCGCGGCCCGTCTACTGGTGTATTCACGATCAGACAGCCTTAGCGGAAGCTGAGGTTGAGTATCACCGCCACACGAGCCCCTCAGTCTACGTTAAGTTTCCGTTGGTCAGTGATCCCGGCCTGATAGATCCGGCATTGGCCGGCCGCAAGGTGTTTGTTCTGATCTGGACAACTACGCCCTGGACGCTGCCGGCAAACCTGGGCATCGCCGTGCATCCTGATTTTGAGTACGCTGCTTTTGAACACGCGGGCGAGGTATACATTGTGGCCAGCGAACTGCTCGACGCGGTCGCGACGAAGTGCGAACTGATCGAAAGGCAAAGCGACGGGAACCGCGAGAAGCCAAAGGTGCTCGCCCGTTTTCCCGGTACCAGACTCGAGCGACTGGAATGCCGGCACGCATGGCTGGAACGTCCTTCGCTCCTGATGATTGGTGAACATGTAACCCTTGGCGGGGAAGCCGATGCCGAAACTGAGCTGGATGTTAAGGAATCGCGCGAAAAGCAAGCTACCAGCAAGGCCGGCACCGGATGTGTGCATACGGCCCCCGGCCACGGGCACGACGACTTCGTTATTGGCAAGCGGTACGGGTTGGAGATCTATTGTCCGGTGGATAATGCTGGCCGGTTTACGCCTGAAGTGGAACATTTTGCCGGCGAACGGGTCTTCGAAGCCAATTCAAAAATCGTCGATTTCATGCGTGAGCAGGGCGTGCTCTTGTTCACAGAAGACTACGAACACCGTTATCCACATTGCTGGCGGTGTAAGAACCCTGTGATTTTCCGCGCCACGCCACAATGGTTTATCTCGATGGACCGCAAAGGAGGGCCGGTAGCTGAAGAGGATCACCAGCAGCCCGATCGGCAGACCGGGTCTCTTCCGCCGGATGGCGCGGCAGGGTACTCCCTTAGGGAGGCTGCGGTTCACGAGATTGAACGCGTTGAGTGGCTGCCGGCGTGGGGACGCGACCGCATGCGCAACATGCTCAAAAGCCGGCCCGACTGGTGTGTTTCGCGACAGCGAGTCTGGGGCGTGTCCATCCCGGTTTTTTATTGCGCAAAATGCACTGAAGCAGTTGCCGACCCGCAGGTCATCAATCATGTAGCGGACATCTTCGAACGTGAATCGGCTGATGCCTGGTACACCAGGGAGGCTCGTGACCTTCTTCCCGAAGGGTTTCAGTGCAAACAGTGTGGAGCGACTGAATGGACCAAAGAAAGTGACATCCTCGACGTCTGGTTTGACAGCGGGTCCTCCTCAATCGCCGTGCTCGAGAGTCGCACGGGTCTCGGGTGGCCGGCTGATGTTTACATCGAAGGCGGCGATCAGTTCCGCGGCTGGTTTAATTCTTCGCTGATGGTGGGTCTGGCCGCCCACGACCGCGCACCCTACGAAAGAGTCATCACACACGGTTGGACTGTCGACGCGCAGGGCAAAGCTATGCATAAGTCGGCGGGCAATGCCGTGCCACCAGACGAAGTTATTAAGGAGTCAGGCGCGGAAATCCTGCGACTCTGGTGTGCCTCATCCAACTATTTTGAAGATATGCGCTGCTCAGATGAGATTTTGCAGCGCGTGATGGACGGTTACCGCAAGTTGCGCAACACAGCACGCTTTGCCCTGGGCAATCTTCACGGCTTCGATCCAGCCACCGATGCTGTGGCGACCGCCGAAATGCTCGAGATCGATCGTTGGGCCCTTGCGGAACTAGACCACGTAATCCGTGATGTAAATGAATCGTATGAAAAGTATGAGTTTCATAGCGTCTACCACACTCTTTATAATTTTGCGACGGTGACGCTGTCAGCCCGTTACTTCGATATCATTAAGGATCGCCTTTATACGTTTGCCCCGCGCTGCCGCGAACGGCGGTCTGCCCAGACGGCACTCTTTAAGATTGCCGATGCTCTTGCTCGAATGCTCGCGCCCATCCTGGTGTTTACGGCAGACGAGATCTGGGAGAATCTGCCGGTGAATGGTGACCGCTCGGCATCTGTTCATGTGTTGCATTTCCCACAGGCCGGGGGCAACGAAGATCCGACCTTGCTTGCCAACTGGGCCGGGTTATTCGAAATCCGTGATGAAGTGCTCAGGGCACTGGAAGAAGCGCGGGTCGGCAAGGTGATTGGCAGCTCCCTGGAAGCCCGCGTCGAGCTCATTGCGGCTGCCCAAACCCATGAACTGTTAGCACTCTACGAGAAAGAGTTGCGATACATATTTATTGTTTCGGAGGTGAGCCTGGTAAAGTCGGAAGGTGATGATGGCGTCGTCGTCAAAGTCGTTCATGCCGCAGGCGAAAAATGTGAGCGATGCTGGAACTATTCGACCCAAGTTGGTCGTTCCATGCGTTATCCAACGGTTTGCGAGCGCTGCGCGGAGGCGCTGGAAGAAATAGAACTCGACCTTATTTCCAATGGACGCGCCGAACGGCCTTCGTGCTAATACTCAGAATCATCCAGGGTGGAGCGGATGGATAATACGCTAGCAGGCTCACAAATCAGGGCGCGTTTTGCCTGGCGAGCCGGCTACCTGCTGGCGGCTTTCGGCATCTACATGGTGGACCAAATGACGAAGGCCTGGGCAGTGCGGGCGCTTCGTTTCGGAGAAGGGCGCACTATTATCCGTGGCTTCCTTGATTTTGTTTATACAGAGAATCGAGGCATTGCATTTGGCCAATTGCAGGAGGGAGGCGCCTTTGGACGGTGGTTCTTTGTGGTGCTCGCGGTTCTGGCTGCGATCGCCGTCTTGTACTACTTCCTGCGAACCTCAGGCAGCGACGATCGGGTCTTGGGGGCTTGTGCGTTGTTGCTCGCCGGCATTGTTGGGAACCTGACTGACCGCATTCGGCTGGGTTATGTAGTCGATTTCATCGTCGCTCATGCCGGTCAGTATCATTGGCCCACTTTCAACGTTGCCGACGCCAGCATTTGCTGTGGAGCCTTCCTGCTCGCCTGGGATCTGATTTTTGAAGGCAAGAAAGAAAAGACGGTCCGTAGTCACTGACTAACTCTAATGTATCCAGAACTTTTTCGCATCGGAAATTTCCCCATCAATACATACGGCGTATTTCTGGCGCTCGCATTTTTGTCAGCTATTCTGGTTACCGTCAGGCTAGCTGGGCGTGAAGGTTTATCACGCGAAAAAATGTACGACTTGAGCTTGTGGATGCTGCTGGCATCCCTAATCGGCTCGAAGTTGCTAATGCTACTTACAGAACCTGAGTATCGTGAGCATCCCCTTCAGTTGTTATCGCTCGACTTTCTTCGCTCGGGAGGAGTCTTTTATGGCGGGCTGCTGGCCGCCATGCTCACCGGCTATTTTCTTATGCGCCGCTATCAACTGCCCTGGTGGAAGACCGCCGACGCCTGCGCACCGGGCATTGCGATCGGAAACTTTTTCGGCCGGCAAGGTTGCTTCGCCGCCGGTTGTTGCTGGGGCAAGCCAACCACGCTGCCCTGGGGCGTGAAGTTTACGGAGCTGGGAAATGAGGTCACCGGTGTGCCGATTGATGCTCATCTGCACCCTACGCAGCTTTACGAGTCGTTCGCAATGCTGATCGCGTTCTTTTTCCTGCTCTGGCTGCACCGGCGGAAGGCGTTTAATGGGCAGATAATTCTGGTGTATGCGTTAATCTACTCGATTGTCCGTTTTGCCGTGGAATTTGTTCGCGATGATCCTCGTGGAGATATTCTCGGCCTGACGACTTTCACCGGCCTTTCGACATCCCAAATGATCAGCATTCTTGTGGGAGGTGGCGCCCTGGTTCTGCTGATGATCCGCCGCCGCAGGGCGCATGTGTTAAGCAAAAGCGAGCGAGGAGTAGCTTCAGGCATCGCTCGAGCGTAATCGCGAATAACAGACCTGATCAGCCGGGAAGCGTCTGCTTGGCACTTCGGGTTTGGCTTATTCTCCATCGCAATGATTCCCACGGCTCCAGCCTCCAGCCAAGCTTCCGTGCACCTCATCAATATCTTCAAAAGAGTCTTAACGCGCGAGTGACAGGAGATGCTGACTGGTCTGTATCTAACCCGGAGACAGTCACGAGATTGCACGACAGAAGGATGCAATGAAAAAGAGTTCAAAACACCATCAACTTTTGAGAGCTTGCGCCTATGAGTTGAACGAGTGAGCTTAAAATATGCGAAGCTTCGGCATGGATGCGGCATCTTCATTGAGCGGCCCCTAGTTATGAACCTTCGACTGCAAAAGGGGTATCATGGAGAACAGCGCGCCGATAATGAGATTGATGGTGGCAAATCAAGGTTTTGGAGGACTATAAAATGCAAGCACGGATGCGGTTTGAGAGCAAAGGCCGCAACTCCCTCGAGCAAAGAAGACAAATTTGCCTGATAGGCACTTATCCCCCACGTGAATGTGGTATTGCAACCTTTACCTGTGACTTACAGGAATCTCTGGGCGACAAGGAGCAAGGGATTCAGGCGAATGTAGTCGCTGTAACGGGCGTTGCCGACAAGTTTCAATACGCGGATGAGGTTACCTTTGAGATCAGACAAAATCATCTGACTGACTATCGGCTTGCAGCCGAGTACATCAATTTCTCGGGTGCCGACGTTATTAGCTTGCAACATGAATTCGGCATTTTTGGTGGATCCGACGGCCGCTATATTTTCGAATTACTTGCCAACCTTCGTGCGCCGGTAGTAACGACCCTACATACAGTAATTCCCGAGCCTCCGCCGGGCCTTCGCAATAGCCTGATTCGTATCGCCGATCTTTGCGACCATCTTGTGGTAATGAACAGCAAGGCACTGCCGATCCTGCAGGATGTTTACGGAATATCACGAAAGGTGAGCGTTATTCATCACGGTGTCCCAGATGTTCCCTTTATCGATCCCAATTATTACAAAGACCACTTTGGCGTCGAAGGCCGTCTGGCCCTCCTTACCTTTGGTCTACTAAATAGGAATAAAGGTATTGAAGTCATGCTCGAGGCCTTGCCTGAGGTAGTTGCCCGGTACCCGGAGGTCGTTTATATCATTTTGGGCGCCACTCATCCCGAAGTGAAGCGCCGGCAGGGGGAAGAGTACCGGCTATTCCTTCGCCGTCTTGTCCGTGAGCTGGATCTAGAACAACACGTTATCTTCCATGACCGTTACGTAAACTTGAACGAGCTCTGCGAGTTCATCGGCGCTTGCGATATTTATGTCACACCATACCAGTCAAAGGACCAGATCGTGAGCGGCACCCTTGCATACGCAATTGGCATGGGCAAAGCCGTTGTTTCCACGCCCTATCTCTATGCTTCCGAACTCCTTGCCGATGGCCGTGGGCGACTGGTTGACTTCGGTGATTCCAAAGGTTTGGCCCGTAATCTTATCGACATAATCGAGAATGAAGCTGAGCGTCACCAGATGCGGAAACGTGCCTACGAGTTTGGTCGTGAGATGACCTGGTCGCAAGTAGGGCGTCGGTATCAGGAGCTGTTTGAGCGAGTAATAGCCAGCTCGGGTTCTCGAAGTGGGCCCAAATGGCTGTCGACGAGTGGAACGCTGGTTCTGCCTGAAATCAAACTCAATCATCTTGCGCTGCTTACCGACGACACAGGGATCATCCAGCATGCAACATATGGCATCCCAAATCTGCGCAGTGGCTACACAACTGATGACGTAGCCCGCGCGCTGGTTGTGGTCTTGATGCACTATCAACAGTTCGCGGACGAGACGGCCCTGCCACTGGCGGCGAAATATCTGAGCTTTCTCCAGTATGCCCAGATGCCCGATGGACGCTTTCACAACTTCATGAATTACGAACGACGTTTCACCGATGAGGTTGGAAGCGAGGACACTCAGGGCAGAGCACTGTGGGGACTCGGTACGGCGGTGGCTTATGGTCCAACAGAGCCCGCGCGAGCATTGGCGCGCGAGTTGTTTGAGAAATGTCCTAAACGGCTAAAACTGTCTCACCCCCGCGCTCTTGCTTATGCTATCTGTGGTCATTATGCCTTCCTGCAAAAGTATGATGGTGCCGCCCGGGTACGCAGAAAGCTGGAGGTGCTTGCGCTACGACTTGCCGATTGGTACGAACGCAGCCGGACTGAAGAGTGGAAATGGTTTGGCGAAGATATGACTTACGCTAATGCGAGGATGCCCCAAGCGATGCTGCTTGCTGCTGAGATCAGCGGAGAGGACCGGTTCCTCCGGATCGGCTTGGAGTCGCTGGACTTTCTCCTGTCCCAGACGCTCCGGGAAGGACAGTTCGATTTTCCCGGCAATCGTGGCTGGCTAAGGCGCAAGGGGCCACGGGCGACCTTTGGACAGCAACCGATCGAAGCTGGGTATATGGCTGAGGCCCTGATGACCGCCGCCGAGCTAACACGCGAGGCTCGGTACCTTAAACTAGCCAATGCGGCAATTGAATGGCTTCTTGGCCGAAATCGTCTGGGGGTCCCGCTTTATGACCTTGCTACCGGAGCCTGCGCTGATGGTTTGGAGTCGCGCGGGCCCAGCATGAATCAGGGAGCAGAGTCAGGCATCTGTTGTTTGTTGGGACTGCTTTCTGTCTCCCGCCAGTCTGAGAAAAAATCGCAACCTGAGAATGAATCCTTAACTGTGGCAAGTGCCTCAGCAAGCTGACCAAAATAGACAGATCAAAACAGCGATGGCTCCAAACAAACACTTCACAGAACTCTTTCGCCGATACGAGGGCAATCCGATTCTGACAGCCGCTGATTGGCCTTATCGAGCCAACACCGTTTTCAATGCGGGCGCAACGACATTACCCGGTGGAGAGACCCTGCTGTTGGTGAGGGTTGAAGATCGACGAGGCATATCGCATCTGACCGCAGCGCGTAGCCAGGACGGTCTCAAAAACTGGATGATCGATCCCGAGCCGACGTTCGCACCCGACGCTCAGAATTATCCAGAAGAAGTCTGGGGCGTGGAAGACCCACGAATTACGCGCATGGAGGAGTGGGAGAAATATGCCGTGGTCTATACGTCTTACTCCACAAGTGGACCACTGGTGTCACTCGCCCTAACCAGCGATTTTCGGCAGTTCGAAAGGAAAGGCGTAGTGATGCCGCCGGAGGATAAGGATGCGGCGCTCTTTCCTTGTCGATTCGGCGGGCGCTGGGCGTTAATTCATCGGCCGATTGCCAATTTCCCTCAAAACAAAGCCAACATTTGGATCTCTTTCTCGCCTGACTTGAAACATTGGGGCGATCACACAGTGGTACTCGAGGCGAGACGGGGAGCATGGTGGGACGCAAACAAGATTGGTCTTTCGCCGCAACCAATTGAAACGCCGGAGGGCTGGTTGATTATCTATCATGGCGTGCGTATGACCCCCGCCGGATGTCTCTACCGCCTGGGTTTGGCCCTGCTCGACCTCGACAATCCCACTAAGGTGATCAGACGTGGTGATGAGTGGATCTTCGGACCCGACGAACCGTACGAGCGAGTAGGCGATGTGGGAGACGTGGTTTTTCCCTGTGGTGCTACTTACAATCCAACCAGCGGCGAAGTGCGTATTTATTATGGTGCCGCCGATACTTCGATTGCTCTTGCTTCCGGGAAGTTAAGCGAGTTGCTGGATTGGTTGACGAACCACAGCCAGGTATGATCCGATGCGCGTCGCAATGCTTGCACCTATTTCGTGGCGCGTACCCCCGCGACACTATGGTCCCTGGGAACGAGTCGTCTCGTTACTGACTGAAGGGCTGGTCGCTCGAGGCGTCGATGTAACCTTGTTTGCGACCTCTGATTCTAAGACAAAAGGGCGCCTGTCCTCAGTTTGTCCTCGACCGTACTCAGAAGATCCGGCAATAGATCCCAAAGTCTGGGAATGCCTGCATGTCTCAGCAGTGTTCGAGCGTGCTCGTGAGTTTGACTTGATTCACAATCAGTTTGACTTTCTCCCACTCACCTATTCCGGCCTGGTTGAGACTCCAGTGTTAACAACCATTCACGGCTTCTCGTCCGAGCGGATTGTGCCGGTCTTTGAAAAATATAACGGGCGCGCTTACTACGTTGCTATTAGTAATGCAGACCGGCATCCAGCTTTGAGCTATGCGGCCACCATCTATCACGGAATTCCGCTTGAAGAATTCACGCTGAGTGAGAAACGCGGTGAATACTTGCTGTTCTTCGGCCGTATCCATCGGGAGAAAGGCACGGCCGAAGCGATTGAAATCGCGCGGCGGGCCGGACGACCGTTGGTAATTGCGGGGATCATCCAAGACCAGCGGTACTTTGACACAGAAGTGGCGCCTCACATCGATAATGAACACGTTCGCTACCTCGGGTCGGTTGGTCCGGATACTCGCGATGGTTTACTCGGCGGCGCATCAGCTCTCCTACACTTAATTAACTTCGCGGAGCCTTTTGGACTGAGCATGATCGAGGCGATGGCTTGCGGCATACCTGTGATTGCCCGCGGTTACGGCTCCGTGCCGGAAATCGTCAAGCACGGCGAGACAGGATTCATTGTCAACAATATTGACGAGGCGGTTGAGGCGCTCGCGAAGGCCGATAAGCTCAAACCTGAGCCCATTCGCGCTTACGTAGCGGCAAATTTCACGCGGGAGCGCATGGTGGACGATTACATTCGTGTTTACAAGGAGGTGCTGGCTGATGCCGGAAGGGAACGCCGAAACGTCGCCAACGTTTGACCGGCGACCATGGGGTACTTTTACCGTACTTGATGAGGGCCAAGGCTTTAAAGTCAAACGGATTGAAGTGTTACCCGGGAAGCGCTTGAGCTACCAGAAGCATTCCCGTCGTGCTGAGCATTGGGTTGTAGTTCAGGGAATTGCAAAGGTAACCCTGGACGAACGGGAGATCATTCTCTCCACCGGCGAAGCACTCGACGTCGGTATTGGCGCCGCACACCGTGTGGAAAATCCGGGCGAACAATTACTGATCTTTATTGAAGTACAGCGCGGCAACTATCTCGGTGAAGACGACATCGTGCGTTTGCAGGACGATTTCGGCCGAGCAAGTTAGAAGCCCTTTCCCCAGGAACGTCCCTGATTACGTCATCATTAAGATCTCAGTCCCATTTTTTTAGCTTGGGCCAAAGCTCAGCCAGCGAGCCAAACCTTGCGCCTTTGCAGATAAAGACTGGAATGTTCCGCTCGAGAGCGTACGGGTTATCGGATTTTCCCACGTACTCGACGTGCTTAAACAGTTTCTCAAGTGTTTCTTGTCGATCGTCGAGCACGATCAGACAGTGGCCCGAGTATCCGCGGGGCCCCCAGAGAAAGTAAGTCTGATGGCCACTAAGCGCCGGTGGTAATCCATAGTGGCGGCCGAAGAAGTCGATTGCACCTGCCTGCCCGTAGTCCTGCGCAAATATGCCGCAGTCAGATTTCCCGGCTTCTGGAATTCTGGACCATGCCTGGGCCACGGTGGCGACCATCTCTTCCCAACCGAATTGATCTGCGTAATGCTGCGGCAGTGTGACTCCCTCGTGGCTGTGCTCGCTGCGCGGTACGTCAAAGGGCAGGCTATCCATGTACGAGATGAAGCTGTCCACCGGTAACAGAGGCACTACCAAGGGCGCAAGCCAGGCGCCACCGGCGAGAAGCAGAACTATCATCACTGGTTTTAGCCACGCCTGACCCAGTCGCTCCATTGCATGCTCGATCACGACAGCGCCGGCCGCGAGAAGCACCGGATAGATGGGGGCGAGGTAATAGTTCTTGCCTTTGAGTGCGACGAATACCGTGAATGTAATCAGGTAACACCAGCCAAGAAGGCGGTACGGCTTAAGTCGCGCTGAAAAGAGCAACGAAATTACTCCCGTGATCCAGATTGGCGCCGATAGTGGATGGACTAGTAATACCTGTTGCGTGAAATACTGCAACGGCGAAAGTTCAACATCCCGACCACTGGCTCGAATGTTGCGCATCAGTTCAAGGAAGGGCCAGTGATGCTGAATGTTCCAAATGATATTGGGCAGGAAGATTAGAAACGCCGCCAGGCCACCCAACCAAAACCACTTACTGGAAAGAGCCCGCCGCTGCTCAGTCAACAACAACCCGCCGACAAGGCCAAAACCCAAGACGGCAATCGAATACTTTTCTTCCAGGCCGAGGCCGGCAATGACACCAAACCAAATCCAATAGCGCGGGTCTTTGCGGTTGATAGCCAGAATTGCAGAGTAAACACAACCCATCCATAGCAAGGGTTCGAGGGAATTGGTAGTCAGTAGGCTTCCATCCGAGAGATAAATAGGAGCAATCAAAACGGTTACCGCGGTGAGTATAAGGGCGAAGCGCCGGCCTCCCATTTCGCGTGTGATCAGCGCCGCTAGAATCACGAGAGCCGATGCAGCGAGGGCTGGCAGGAACCTGATACTCCGAAGCGAGTCGCCCAACAGCATGCGACTGACTCTGACTAGGAACGGCAAAAGCGGTGGCTGATCGACATAGCCCCAGGCAAGATGGTCGCCGCAGGCGAGGTAATCAAACTCGTCGCGAAAATAGCCATACCGATTATTGCAGGCAAAATGCAGGAACAATTTCGCGAGAGCGATCGCCACAACCGCCACCATGCCATCCGCGAAAAAAGCTCGCGTTTTTACACTGGAGTACTTGTCCATACTAGATAAATGCCAGAAAATTGCAGGGCAACGCTCGCATTTTATGGTGACATCTTAACCTGGCCAACCAGGTCCGGCGGTCTCTGATCCCCACTTCGATGAAGCGGGAAGGCCATCTTAAGGCTTGCGCCTGGTAACCAAATGAGAACGAGCTTGATATACACATCGGGGCCGCAAGCTTGAAAAACCTTGCGGCCTTCGTGCAACTGCGCCTAGCCCAACTGGAAGATGCGGAAAAGATAGCTGCTGTGATCAATTCCGCTTTTCGCCAGGCCGAGGGGTTCCTTATTGAGGGAGACCGGATCAGTATGGAAGAGGTTCGACAGTTCCTTGACAGCGGCAAGTTTCTGCTTGCAGAGAGTGAGGACATCGTGCTTGGTTGCGTTTACGTAGAACCCCGAGTCTCAGATGCGACACACGAAAGATATGCCTATCTTGGCCTGCTGGCGGTTGATCCAAACCGCCAGCGTTCCGGCGTCGGATCGATGCTCATGGAAGGCGCTGAAGACTACTGTCGTAGCGTTGGCTGCCGTTTCATGGAGATAAAAATCGTCAACTTGCGGAACGATCTCCCGGCCTTTTATGGCAGACGAGGTTATGTTGAGACGGGGACCTCGCCTTTTCCGGCGGACGTGCAAACCCTTCTACCCTGCCATTTCATCGACATGTCAAAACCCTTGTAGGGCGTGCTAATCCGTGGGCGCCCTTTCTTTTGGAGGTAAGCAAATAGCGAAGGTATAAATACCCCAAACTTCAACAAGCTGTGAAATAAATTGGGCTTTATAAAAGGATCTCTCAGGTGAGGAAGGGGGCAAGGCAGGCCTCGTCTAAGGAAAGACACGAGTTCAGTCCGCCGCCGCCCCCGCTTCCGTTGAATATGCGCTTGCATCAATAGGAGTTATTTCTCTGATGGCCTAGGTTAACAGCTCCCTTATCTAAAATTTGTTGCGGCTGAGTGGTTCATTCAATGACGAGCGGCAATTAATCTTGAGCGGGGGCGGCGGCAGACTGAAGCTTGAGTCTTTCCTTAGACGAGGCCTGCCTTGCCCCCTTCCTTACCTGAGAGATTTCTTTCAAGTCGATTTTTTCACAGCTTCTACCGCTCCCGGTACTGACGTTGAGTGATGCGTCTGTCGAACTGGCCATCGATCATTGAGTATTTACACAGTCTCTGAAGTTTGGGGTATTCTGACGTCCCCTACAGTGCGGCACGGTTGCGACGAACCCAATCTTCAAAGCGGGTGGGCTTGCGCCCCATCACCTTTTCAAAAGTGTCAGTAACAACATCAGTGTGGCCGGCCCTCATCGCGGCCATCAGGTCCAATATTGCCGCCACATACTCACCCGGTATGCCACTCTTCAGCATGCCGTCCTGCGCAGCTTCCGGTGGCACGTCTACAAACTTTACCGGTTTGCCAAGAACGGCAGATAGCGTCCCTGCATATTGTGCGGCACTCAGCGACTCTGGCCCAGTGAGCGTGTATGCCTTGCCTTCGTGTCCTGATGTTGTCAGCGCCTTTACTGCCACCGCGCCTATGTCTGCCGGATCGATTGCTGCCCACCGACCTTCGCCAGTGGGCTGATAGAATGCGCCCTGCGTTCTGATCGTCTCACCCCACAGGAGCAAAGCGTTGGACATGAAGTTGCCCGGACGGAGCATCGTCCACTGCAATCCTGACTCCTTCAAGTGCTTCTCAATTCGCGCGTGCCATTTCGAGAAAGTTAGTACCGGTTCATCAGCGCCGATGACCGATAACTTCACTATATGGCGCGCGCCCGCCTTTTTAGCAGCGTCGATGAATTTGATCTCGAGGTCGGGGCCATTGAGGCCAGCAGAGACGAGATAGACTCTATCGACACCCTTGAGGGCGGATGTGACCGCGGCTGGATTGTCAAGATCGCCTTCCACGATCTCAGCCTTACCTTCGAATTCATTCGCCTTTGCCCGGTTGCGAACGAGCAATCGCGGTCTCACTCCAGCCGCAATGAGTTGTCGTGCAACTTCCCCTCCGGTGGTCCCTGTCGCTCCTAATACAAGAATCATGATCTCTCCTAAATATCATGTCAATATGGCCGACTCTTTTGAAAGTACTGCTGTTTCTGATTTTGGGTTTTGGCTCATAAGATTGATGATAACTTCAGCCAGATGGCTTGGCTCAACTGGCTTTGCCAGATACTCCTGGAACCCGGCAGCGAGCGCCTGCTCGCCCTCGAACGTACCTACATAGCCTGTTAACGCGATCGCCGGAACAGTGCCGCCGCCGTCTCGCGTCTCCCGCAATCTGACTTCCTTAATCAGATCATACCCGTTTTTTTCCGGCAATCCGATGTCGGACAATAACACGTCGGGTTGCCACTCATTAAGACAATCGAGAGCTTCTGTTGCGCTGGCGGCCGCTTTCACTTCAGCCCCATACATTGCCAGGATAGCAGTAAGAGCATCTCGCGAATCTATATCGTCTTCAACATATAGTATGCGCAGGCCAGTAAGCTTCACAGAGCTGTCGGCAGGTTTGGCTCTGTCGAACCGGTGTTGTTGAACTGGCGCCCCCTCCGCATTTGCAATCATCAAGGGAAGCATTATCCTGAACACCGCCCCCTGATCCTTCCCTGCGCTATAAGCTTCAACCGTTCCTTTCTGCAACTCGACGAGGTGACGGACAATTGCCAGTCCCAGACCGAGCCCGCCGTGTCTGCGCGTGGTTGAGCTATCGGCCTGACGAAACCGATCGAAGATGTGAGGCAAAAACTCCGCCGGTATGCCTTCACCACTATCGCTCACTGTAATTTGCGCGTTGCACCCCGACTGTGCAAGCCTGATCTCCACGCGACCTTCACCTGGAGTGAACTTGATCGCATTCGACAGAAGATTCCAAACTACCTGTTGCAGACGATGGGGATCCCCTAAAACCGGAGGCAATGAAGAATCGGAAACCATGTGAAGCTGGATCCCTTTCACATCGGCAGTCGGCTGGACGGTGGCGATAGCCGCCTCGACTATCGAAGCCAGGTCGACCGCGCGGATATCGAGCTGTAATTTGCCGCTAACAATGCGCGACACATCCAGCATATCGTCGATGATTCGCGTCTGCAGTGTTGCATTGCGTTTAATGACCTCAAGCGCCCGAGTAAGAAGCGCCTCATCCGGGCGCGGAGGCGTCGTAAGCGTCGTGGCCCAGCCCAGTATAGCGACTAGTGGTGTGCGCAGTTCATGTGAAAGCAGAGCGAGAAACTCGTCTTTGGTACGATTGGCAGCCTCTGCCTCCGCACGGGCCGCTTGCTCATTGCTTAAGAGCCGCTCACGCTCTTCTTCCGACTGTTTACGCTCAGTAATATCCATGCACACGCCAATCATGCGAATAGCATTGCCTGAATTATCACGAATTACCTGGCCCTTCCCCTCGACCCAGCGGACAGTGCCATCGGGTCGAACAATTCGGTATTCAATCTCGTGCTCGTTACCGGCCGCAACAGTGCGTCCGAGCGACTCCAAAACATACTGGCGGTCTTCGGGATGGATATCACGTTGGTAATCCTCGATCGTCCCGCCAAAGCTGCCAGGCTCTAGTCCATGAATCAACTCAAGGCTATTCGACCACTTAACTGTTCCGGTCTGTAGTTCATACTCCCACGCTCCCATGCTGGCCGATTCGAGCGCTAGATGCAGTTGCTCCTCACTTTCACGCAAGGCCTCTTCAGCGCGCTTCCGATCTGTGATGTCGCTGAAATAAAGATTCACATAATTGGAGTGGTTAACAGCCGCAATGTCGACCGCATAAGTCTGATTACCAACAGGCAATTCCAGATCCTGCTTGTTGCCCTTTGCTAGAACATGACGCGCGGGCTCAGCAATTTGACCCGGAGCCATATCACCGGGAGCCAGGCCCCAGATCGCTAATAGGCGTTCTGCGGCCGGGTTGGCGTAACTTATGATCCCCTCCTGGTCCAAACGTATTACCGGAGAGGGATTCTCTTTTGGTAAACGACTGGCGATTTCGAGAGCTTCCTCAGCCCGTTTACGTTTAAGGAATTGCCCGATCTGGCTTCCAATGCTTTTGAACATTTGCAGCAGAACATCATCCGGTTCACGAATTTCCTGGCTGAAGAATTCCATCACACCGAGGAACTCACCTTCGAACATAATCGGAAACGCGAATGCGCCATGGAGTCCTTCCGCAACCGCAACCGGGGCGCGTGGGAAGTTCTGGTCCTGAGTTACATCAGGAATCCAGGCGGGTCTCAAGCTGGTCCATACTCGTCCTGGTAAGCCAACGCCCGCAGGGAACTTGTGTTCATAACTGATAGCCTCAAACTTTTCTACATTGACAGTGGGTGAGTGCCAGACGTTCAGGCAACGCAAGACTTTTTTTTCTGTCTCCGGGATCCACATGCCACCGACTTCCCAACCAAGTGTTCCGCCAATCGTCTCTAGAATCCTGGGCATCGCGCTTTCGGGTGCCGGAGACTCGGCGAGAATCTGAGTGACGGCAAGGTTTGCAGCCAGCCGTCGTTCGCTTTCACGCAAGGTAACTTCCGACCGGCGGCGTTCTTCCACCGTAGCAACGAGGAACAGGAAGGTTACGGCGTTGGAGCCCAGGAATACCTGCAAACGCAGAAGTGCGTCATTGGGATCTCCACCGACAAAGGGCCCGAAACCATTGGCCGTGCCCCAAACCGCGAAGATAGATATTGCTATGTTGGCGAGTGTTACACCCTGCTGGCCCAACCTAAAGGCAGCCCAGAGAAAGAAAGGTACGGTCATGCGCACCAGGGGATAGTACTTAAGACGACTGGGAGAGGGTTCGCCAAACGTCGCTATTGCGGAGACGCATAGCAAAAATAGTAGTAGTGTCGCTTCAAGATATCGCTTCTTTAGTAGCCCAAAGCGAGATCCACTACCCCAACTCAGCAGCAACGGTGCCACCACCAGGGCTCCGGCCGTATCTCCGAGCCACCACGTCAGCCAAAGAGAGCCAAATTCCCCCCAATGCGCAGCATGACTGAGACACAAACTAAGGTTGCCTATTGTGGCCGCCACCATCGTGGAGAGCAGCACAATGAGTACAAACTTGAAGACATCCTTGGCTCGATCAAGGGAGTTATGGAAATCCACGGAGCGAAGCAAGAATCCCGCCGACAAGGCCTCCAGAGTGTTTCCTACCGCGATTGTGCCGGCTGTCGCGAGCGATACAGGGGTTAAGAAATTCCCGAAAAGGGTCAAGAAATTCGCGAGAAAGGCTCCAACAAGGATGCCCGGCCACACACGATAGCCAAGCAACAGGACGGCTGCTATTGCTATGCCCGCTGGTGGCCATACTGGCGATACATTCGCGTGAATAAAGGCGAGCGAAAGTCCCAGCTTCGCGGCGCCGAAATAGACAATGGCAACGCCGGCAAGCGTTAGGTAGTAAGTGAAATCATTGGAAGGGCCGCGGCTAAGCCCGAGGTTTGTAGATCGTTGCTTTTGACCCATGGTGCACGTCAAGCAGGCCGCTAGTTCGAATGGATTTGGACAAGGAGGTCATAAACGCTTAAATCTTTCAAAGCAGTCGAGCACTTTATCATGCAAGTCTTGCTTGTGATAATAGATCTATCGCGTTTCTCCTTCACCGGCTCCGCACGTGTAGGAAAGGGACGATTTCCTCTAAGCAGAACAAGACTGCAGACTCGCCTTGATTTTAACATTTCGCCAGCTCCTTGCTGGTCATAGTTCATGGTGATGTTGTTGGCTCTGACTTTAGGCATGAGAGTCTCCTTGTGTTTAACAAATCCTACAAGCCCGCCGCAAGCTGGGCCCGTTAGAGACAAGTCTCTGCCAGATTCGATTTATACTTAGTATTCGTCTTGCGATCCGTAAGTTCAATGTAAACCCAACTCGGCGGGATGGTGTCTCTCTCGGTGGCGAACCATATTTTGCCGAGATCGTCATGACTTCCGAGGGCGCAAAAGCCGTAAAGGCGCTTTCCGCTCTGCGCGTAGAAGTCGACCCAGGTGCGTGAGGCGTTCGTGTTACTTCCGCAAGGCGGCAACTCCGGCGCGGCGGCAAAGAGCTCGTTTGGAAAATCCAATAGATTCTCGACCCTGTACCTGTATCGTGTCCACTGCTTACCGTTAGCTTCATAGAACTCCTGGCCCGTTAACACAAGTACGGGATTGGGCACCGGAGGCATCGCGCTTGAATTACTGTGCGTTACCCGCGCCATCAAAAACAAACCGGCCAGAAGCACGACGACGATTTTTGCAATACTTAATCTTCCCATTACGTCCTCTTCAAGGGTCGATGCGGTTTAGCATGTACGACAACCGTCGATGTTGTCCATATCGTTGCCAATAAACTCGCCATCTCGCCAAGAAACCGCGCCGAGAGCGACAGGATTTCGCTGCAAGGAACATGGCCCATAATTTCACGATTGCGATGGGCCCTCACTGAGACACGCGATTCTCCCGGCTTGCGCACGATAAATCCAGTCTGTCCTAACACAATCTTGATATCGCGATTGCAGGGAACACCTGAGAGCACCAACCAACCCTTTCTGGTTGTTGGTTTACTAAATTTGTAGCCGCTTGTTGAGATGATTACGTGAGTTTTCTGTACCGGTGCGCTAAAGTCAGCGCCGAACCAAATAAAGCGGAGTACAACCTGGGAGGTTTGCGAAGACTGTGGATTACAAGGCAAAACAGGGAGCATAGTGAGGAAGATCCAAATAACATAAAGAAATAGATGAGCAATTTCATTGCATCCAGAGCCTTTGGTGTGGCAAGCGATCTTCCGTGCTCTAGTCAGAGTACCAACATCGTCGGGCTTCATGTCGTACACCTTCATGCTTCCCGGCAGCAGCTCAATCATATCCATACGCGTATCCATGAAGGTGCCGGTATTACCATGCCAGGTTGGTGTGGCGCCCACGTTACCGCACTGGTCTGAAATCCAGACTCTTTGTGCAGCTTGAGACAAGTCGCCTGAACAAGGCCTGGCGATCTCGAGAAGCTGAGGGCTATGAGCGAGTATATCTCTGGACGCGCGAGAGCCTTACTCTCTAACTAATTAATCGGATGGTTTCAGCCGTCCTGGTTTGGTTTGTCCGCTTGATCGCAGCTGCTGAAAACAGATAGTCAGTTCAACTGTTGTCTGGGTATGCGATCTACGCGCCGAGAACAAGAACGAATGGGATAACGGGCGCGAATATGAAATCAAAATCAGTCCCTGGGTCGTCGGGTTGCGATGAGCGCGAATAACCTCTGATTTAGAGGAAGATCATCCGCGCGGCTCGCACACCTAATGGGGAGATGCTAGGAGGGCACCGACTAAAAGTGGTGCACCCGGCACGACTCGAACGTGCGACCTTTTGATTCGTAGTCAAACGCTCTATCCAACTGAGCTACGGGTGCATTTCGTAAATGGTAAATGGTAAATCGTAAATAGTAAATCGCAGAGGCTAGCGCGCGTAGTAGCCGGTCTTGGTGCGCGCAACCAGTTCCGGATACTTCACCTCCACTCGGATCTCATGCCACTTGCCGTCACGCGCGCGATTCCCGGGTGCTTGATACGTGACTGTATAGAGCGTCTTTAGATTGGCTGCTACTTCCGGGAAGAGTCGTGCCATTTCATCCAAACGACGAATGTCATTGAGATGTCCGCCGGTGCGGTCAGCCAATGCTTGCATCCGTGTGCGAGCGGCGCTGTAGATTGCGGTGATCACCGGATCCTGCAAGGGCAAACGCTTCGGATCCCCGGAAGGCAGCGCAAGGGGATAGATTGTCACACCCTGCCGATCAGCGGCACTCAGCACAGAGTTGAGGCTCGCAACCTCAGGCTTTATAGAGGCCACGGCCTCTTCATCAGTTTCGGCCTTCGCAGCTCGATCGCGATCGGCTTTACGCAGCTGAGTATCGAGACCGTCGGTGAGTACGATGATAGCTTTGCGGCGGTTGACCTCGTGGTTCAATTCCGCAAGCGCGTATCTCAGTGCCTCATAGAAATAGGTGTCACCGGCGCCCTGAGCGATCTCAATTGCATAAGCGGCTCGCCTGCGATCGTGGGAGAAACCGAACAGTGTTTTTGGTTTGGCATTAAACTGTATCACTGCCACACGGTCATCTGGTGAGAGGGCATCGAGAAAACGAAACGCCGCCTGCTTGAGTTGTTGCCGAAAACTAAGTGTTGAGCCCGACATATCGAGAAGCAGCACCACACTGAAAGGCGCATAGGTGGGTTCGAAACTCTGGATCGTCTGCTTGACGCCGTCTTCATAGACAGCAAAGTCCGCGCGCGAGAGTGAGGTGATTGCGCGGCCCTGGCCGTCAACCACACCTACGTTGAGTTGCACTAGTGAAACATCGGTTCGTATGACCTCGTCGTCACTTTGCGCCCTTGTTGTGGCGCAAAGACTACAGATCAGTCCGAGG